>Ga0114951_10005152_pt1 | contig 12223 bp, 13 predicted proteins | sample AM7aDNAmetaG_FD_88677 | JGI IMG/M metagenome (GOLD analysis project Ga0114951, IMG submission 88677) | Freshwater microbial communities from Finland to study Microbial Dark Matter (Phase II) - AM7a DNA metaG | ecosystem: Environmental > Aquatic > Freshwater > Lake | place: Finland: Lake Alinen... | reverse complement strand
CCCTCTTTATAAACCAGATCGAATTGTTCCGGCTTCGTGAGGTGCTCTTTCTTTCGCAAGTTCCGTCCGCTAGAAGAGGCAGCAGTTATACTACAGTTAATCTCTTGCGTCCCTTCAACCGTCTCGCTTTTAATACATCCTGGCCGCCGCGACTGAGCATTCTCTTCAAAAAACCGTGTTCCCTCTTGCGGGGAATTTTCTTGGGTTGCCATGTTCTTTTTGTAGCCACAAAAGTTCCTTATTTTTAGATTTTTAAGATTTCTACTTTAATTATTAAAACCTGATTCCTACTCCGCCGGTCAAGTGAACATGCTCGGTGGTGTACGGGATCAAAGCCAGATGCCTGGCCCTCTTGATAGCGATTGCCACTGCTCTCTGGTGCTTGGCACAGGTACCGGTTTTACGGCGGGGATCAATCCTGCCCCTTTCGGAAATATACTGACGCAGTTTGCTGGCATCCTTATAATCTACTACATCGAGCTTATCGCTGCAGAAAGAGCAAACTTTTCGCTTGGGAACGTACTTGGAACCCTCCCATTTTCTCTTTGGTTTGATTGTTTTAGTGTTATTCACTCTGTTTAAACTCCCTATCTCTTAACTATATAATTTCTATTGTATCATACTGCTAAAAGGGCAGATCCTGCGGTTCGATGTCTCCGGCTTCGGCTTCTTCACCGCTGCTGGTGCTGCTTTCCGCAGCAGGACTGGCCGCTTTTTTATCCAGGAATATTACCTGGGTAGCGATGACTTCTGTACGGTAGCGCTTCGTTCCGTCCTGACCTTCCCAGGTGCGAGTTTGCAGCCTGCCTTCACAGTAGACCTTCATGCCTTTAACTAAATATTGATTACAGGTCTCTGCTAACTTTTGCCAGGCCACTACCGAAAACCATTCAGTCTCTTCCTTGCGCTCACCGTCCTGAGTCTTGTAGACGCGATTGGTAGCCACTCTGAAACTGGTCACCGGTACTCCCCCTGGAGTAAAACGCATTTCAGGTTCACTGCCCAGGTTCCCTATAATCATCACCTTGTTTAAGCTGGAAGATCCCCCGAACCTTTGACCGGTCTGCTGGTTTTCCATGGGAGCCCCCTTACTAATCATTCTTAATCAGTAAATAGCGAATGATCTTCTCAGTAATCTTCAGATGGGTCTCCAGTTCCTTATTGCCTGACGGGTCAAGCTGGAACTTGAATAAGACGTAGGTGCCTTCCATGACATGTTTGATCGGATAGGCCAGTTTCTTCCTGCCCCAGCGCGCAATTTCAATAATAGTCCCTGATTTACCGGTAATATATTGGGTTATGCCATTGATTAACGGTTCCAGGGCATCATCTGCGACCTCTGGATGAACTATGATCACTAGTTCATAATCATTGCCTTTTGTTACTTCGATCGTTGCTTCATTTGTCGTTACCATTATTTCCTTTTTTCCCCAAAAACTATTATTTCTACCGGCACTTTGCTCAATAGACTGGTTTAATTATAGCATAACAGCCTGTAATTGCAATTATTATTTGGCTGGTAAATTATTACAGTCAGAATCTTCATTCAAGGGAATAATCGCTTGCAATGTCGTTCCTGATCCCGGTTCTGAATCCACCTTAAAAGTGCCTCCTACTGCAAAGAGACGTTCACTCATCCCGCGCAACCCGAAAGAACCGTTGCCGGCAACCTTGGCAGGATCGAATCCTCTTCCGCTGTCCTTTACCATTATAGTTAAGTGTGAGTTGTCCGCCCAGGCGTCAATTTGCACCTCATCTACTGCCGCGTATCTGGCCACGTTAGTGAGAGCTTCTTGAACCACCCTATAAACAGTTTCAGCTATTGGGCGCGTGAAATTACGCTCCAGGCCGTTGTGGTTGAAGATGACTTTGATCCTGGTGCGTTTTTCGTACCTTTCGATGTGCCAGGTCAGGGCTGGCAACAGCCCCAGATCATCCAGCATACTGGGCCGCAGGTTAAGCGATATTTCTCTTATTTGCCCAATTAAATCGCTAATAACTTTTTGAGCCTCAGCTAGTGTTTGGTTGGCCTTTTCGCTTTTCTGCCGCGAAGCCTGGTTGATCATCAGGTTAAGGACGGTTAAAGATTGGCCGACTTGGTCGTGCAAGTCGCGGGCGATGCCCTTTTTTTCCTCTTCAAGCACCTGTACCATGCGATTGGCAAAGCTCTGCAGATAGGCATTGGCCGTGGCAAGTTCTGAAGTACGCTCTGCTACCTTTAACTCTAATTCGTCCTTGGCGTATTTCAGCAGCTGTTCTGCTTCTTTCCTCTTGGTGATATCGCTGATACTGGTTCGGCAAGCAAGAGGGCCGTTGCCTTGCTTTACCAGGATAGCCTCCATATTCGCCCAGAATTTAGTACCGTCCTTTTTCAACATGCGCATTTCACAAATTTGAGGTTCGCCGGTTTTAAAAAGTAGTTTCCTGTGCAGGTAGTAGATATTCTGGTCCTCTTGGTAAATGTAGTTGCCGAGCGGCTTCCCATCCAGCGAACCCTTGTTTACTCCCAGCAACATGGCTAAAGTGAGGTTGGCTTCAATGATCATCCCACTTTCGGCGATGGAGCAGTAACCCACCGGGGCCAGGTTATACAGTTCGAAATACCGCTCTCTCGACTCTTCAAGATCAATCTGAATCCGGCGTAGTTCCTCATTCTGTAGTTCCAGTTCGATTTGCTGTACCTGTAGATTGTGAAGGTGCAACAACTTTTCATCCGGCGATAAGGGTTCGATCTTTACTGGCGGCTTGTTAGCTCTTTGCAGAGCGATCTCTTCGGCTTGCTTTTGGAAGTCCTTTGCTGAGTCTGTCGAAAATTTAGAAGGTTTTTCAGGGTTGTTTTTCAACATAATAGCTCCATCTTTATTGAGTAATGCTTCTCGTGACATTTATCCCGATCGCAGCAATACTATTCTCTGGGCGGAGGATTTCCTTCGTTTGATGGCGGTCTCTTTACCAGCCATTTTCCGGTAATATCAAGAATACTCAATTTCAGTTCGATATTTTGCCGCCGTGCCGCGATCATGTCTATGATTTCGAAACCGCATCCCTGCAGCATACTATCAAGAATAGCGCAGCATGCCGGAGATCCAAAACCCCTGCCGCCTGCCAAACATATTCCAACAGCGGGGGTTCTGGGCTGTTGAATATTGGGCGCTGCTGGAGCCTGTTGACCTGGCCTGGCCGCCTGAGCCGGGCCGCCAGGAGAATTGGTCCTGCGTAATCTTTCTAATAATGTACGCATACTTTCAGACAAGTCACCAAAATATACTGGATTAGCAAATACCAGGACATCCGCAGACTTTATTTTTACTAACAAAGATTGGAAATCATCTTCTATAATACAGGTGTGTGTACGACGACACGGGCCCCAACCATCAGGATCGCACTGACGGCAGCGTTCCATTTTCAAATCGGGTAAAAAGACGCTTTCTGTAGTCCCTCCGGCTTCAGCGAAACCTTTACAGACAGCGTTTAATAGACGGGCAGTCTGTCCATCGTGATTTCTACTCCCAGAAACGGCTAATAATTTCATTACCTTACTCCTGTATAAATAAGTACGCGCATTTTGATCGGGTTTTATACGTCAAATCATGCTGGCAAATGTATGTTATTCTTATAACTCGATATAAATGATACAATAATCGCATTAGATAGTAAAGGTTAAAATAGTGTCAAGCAACGCTCCGTTCAGGCCCCAATTCGCCCTGCTGCGTACCTGGAGACTGAAGCATCAACGGACAGCCTGGATTTGGTGGCCCAGACAAGCCAAAGAAAATACCTCGTCGATTTCGGGATTTCAAAATCTATTTTCTATACACAGGCCTGGGTTGATATTCAGTGTGCAGCAGTTTTTTTGAGGTTTCGCTGAGTGGTTTGCCCAGAAATTCTTCATACAGCCGCATGATATAGGGATTCTGATGTGCCAGTCGGATTTCTTTTCCGGCATCATCGGAATAAAGAGCGGCCGCTCTTTTAACTCTTAGTTCGTCGGTAACCATATAAGGCTGTCCGCCGCCGCCTACGCAGCCACCCGGACAGGCCATAACTTCAATAAAATGATAGGGGGATTCCTGCTGGTTTTGTTTAGCCTTTCTAACTTTATCGAGGACATATTCAACGTTACTCAGGCCGTGTGCCACTGCTACTCTGATTTTAGTGCCGCCGACATCTATCTCTGCCTCTTTAACGCCTTTTAATCCGCGCACTCCCTGAAAATCAATGGTTGTGAGGTCACACCCTGTAATCAGATAATTGGCAGTTCTGAGGGCAGCTTCCATGACGCCGCCGGTAGCGCCGAAGATTACCCCGGAACCGGCATATTCGCCTAGAATAGAGTCAGCCTCTTCATGAGGCAGCCATTCAAAATCTATTCCGGCCTGCTTAATCATGCGGGAAAGCTCACGAGTACAGAGGACGATATCAATGTCCTGATAGCCTGAAGCGAACATTTCACGGCTGCGGGAAACCTCATATTTCTTAGAGGTGCAGGGCATGATGGAGACCATGACGATTTTAGAAGGATCTATCTTATTTTTTTGGGCGTAATAAGTCTTGGCAAGAACACCTATAATTTCATGGGGAGATTTACAGGAAGAGAAATATTCGATCATATCGGTATGGAATTTTTCCATAAAATCCACCCAGGAAGGGCAGCAGGTGGTAATCATAGGCAAAGGGCGGGTGTTTCTCAGCAAACGGCTTTCAAATTCAGTGGCCTCTTCCATGACGGTGATATCGGCGCCGAAGGATGTATCGAAGACTCCCTTAAAACCCAGTCGGCGTAACAGGGCATAAAGTTTTTTTGTGTAGTTTTTACCTACCTGTCCGAAGGCCTCTCCGATGGAAGCACGCACTGCGGGGGCAATTTGCACGACGCAGTATTTATCCGGGTCTTGCAGGGCCTGCCAGACCTGGTCGGTATGGTCGTGCTCAACAAAGGCGCCGGTGGGGCAGTGGGCCGCACACTGGCCGCACCTTACACAGGGTGACTCAGCCAGTGAGATATTTCCAGCGGGGGAAATGCGGGTATCGAATCCCCGCTCCAGGAACGAGAGAGCCCAAACGTTCTGGAGATTCTGGCAGACATGAACACAACGCCCGCAAAGGATGCATTTAACCGGGTCAAAATCTACTGCCTGAGTTGAGACATCTTTAGGTTGTTGCCTCAGGAATTGCGGGAAGGATTCTTCTTTGATGCCAAATTCGGCGGTCAGCCGCTGTAATTCGCAATCGTTATTGCGGGCGCATTTCAAACAGTCATTGGGATGATTAGATAATATTAATTCTATAACGCTGCGGCGGATTTCAATGATCTCAGGATCGTGTGTGATAATATCCATTCCGGATTCAATAGGTGTGCAGCAGGCGCGCAGCATCTTGTTGGAGCCTACGACTTTGACAATACAGATACCGCAGGAAGCCTCCGGCGGCAGGTCGGGGTGTTTGCAAAGAACAGGTATTTTGATTTGAACTTGTTTGGCAGCTTCCAGAATAGTAGTTCCTTCCGGCACTCTGAGAAGAATTCCGTTAATTTTCGCTTCCAGTGCTTTAGCCATATATCCTACAATCTCCGTTTTAATATCCGCAGTTCAGCCGGATAAGGCTGCCCGGTCATTATTCTTTACGAATGGCCTTAAACTTACACACTTCAAGGCAAGAAGAACATTTAGCGCATTTCTGCATATCTATCACGAAACCCTTTTCACGATCGCCTGAGATGGCAAAAGAAGGACAATGCCTGACGCAGGCTGCGCAGCGTTTGCACTTTTCCTGAATAATGCTGAAATTCAAAAGGGCGGTGCATTTTCCAGCGCGGCACTTTTTATTAAGAATATGTTCTTTATACTCTGCTTCAAAATACTTGAGGGTGGAGAGGACAGGGTTGGGGGCGCTTTGCCCGAGTCCGCAGAGAGAAGCCTTTTGCATTGCCTTGGAAATCCTCTTAAGGGTAGTCAAATCTTCCAATTTGCCTTTGCCGGCACAGATATTCTTTAAGATATTCAACAACTGGAAACCGCCGATGCGGCAGGGGGCGCATTTCCCGCATGATTCATCCACGCAAAACTGCTGGTAAAACTTGGCAATATCCACCATGCAATCGTCTGTATCCATGACGATCATGCCGCCGGAGCCCATAATAGAACCCAATTTTTGCAGGTTTTCATAGTCCACAGGGGTATCCAGATACTCATTCGGAATGACTCCACCGGAAGGTCCGCCGGTTTGGACAGCTTTGACTTCTTTTTCTGAGCGGGTACCACCGCAGGTTTCATGAACAATCTGACGCAGAGTGGTGCCCATGGGGACTTCCACCAGACCGGAGTTTTTAACTTTTCCGGTTACTGCAAAGACTTTAGTGCCTTTGGAACTGGCGGTACCGATTTTGGAGAAAGCTTCACTGCCCCTCAGAAAAATATAGGATACGTTAGCAAGGGTTTCTACATTATTGATAACAGTGGGTTTGTCCCATAGACCCCGTACTGAGGGGTAGGGGGGGCGAGGTTTGGGAGTTCCGCGCTTTCCTTCGATTGAAGCGATCAGAGCGGTTTCTTCACCGCAGACGAATGCTCCTGCGCCTAAGCGTATTTCAACATCAAATGAGAAATCGGATCCCAATATATTTTTTCCCAGAAGGGACGATTCATAACACTGCGCAATAGCCCGTTTAACCCTTTCCACAGCCAGAGGGTATTCGGCTCTGATGTAGAAAAAGCCGCGGGTAGCGCCGCAGGTACGTCCTGCAATGATCATTCCCTCCATCACGGAATGGGGATCGCCTTCCAGAATACTACGGTCCATATAGGCACCTGGATCGCCTTCATCAGCATTGCATATGATGAACTTCTCCGCGACCTTGATGTTTTTTGTGATATTCCACTTTGTCCAGGTGGGATAACCGGCTCCGCCGCGGCCTCTCAATCCGGCTTTTTTAAGATCGCTGATGACATTTTCCGGAGTCATTTCGAAAAGCACCTTTTTAAGGCCCTGGTAACCGCCCGCAATTAAATAATCCTCCAGGTTGTCAGGATCAATCTTGCCGCAGTTACGCAGCACTATCCTCATCTGGGCAGGGCTAACTTTGTAAAGGAGACCTTCAATTACCCGGTTAGATATGAGAGTCTCGTTGATGATCCTTTCGATATCTGCATCCTGCACGTTCTGATAAATAATGTTGTCAGGGAGAATTTTAACGGCCATCCCCTTTTTATAGATGCCCATATCGCTGGAGCGGACCATCAGCACCTGCTCGTTCAGGCCTTTTTTACGGATGGCATCCAGAAACCTGGAAAAAAACTCGCGGGTGGATTCTATCCCGGTAGAGTTTGTGTCCCTGACAAAGACTTCTTTGTTATGCATGGCAATTCTTGTCCTGAAATATTATTTTAATTCCTGGTAACGGCAGTCATAGATAGTTTCGTTTAAAAGAAGCTTTTCTACCACATGTTTTTCAACTATGCGGATGGCGATCTCTTCAGTGACTTTACCGTAGGTCACGGTGGGTAGGCCGGAAACTCTTACTTCAACAAGCGGCTCAGCATAGCACATGCCGTTACATCCGCATTTCAGCACAGGGATGTTTAAACTGCGCATTTTTATTTCATCCACCAAAACGCGGTAGACGGCATCCGAACCGGCAGCTAGACCGCAGGTGCTCATGCCCACCTTAATATATTCGTCCTGGGCAGCAGCTCCGGTAGACTTAAAGGCTTCCAAAGATTCTTTATTAAGCTTTGGCATTTTCTTCCTCTTTTATGTAGTTGGAAAGGGTATCCATAATCTCCGACTTTTTGACTTTTCCGTATATTTTGTCGTCTATCTTCATCACTGGGGCCAGTCCGCAGCAGCCAAGACAGCGTACGATATCCAGATAAAACTGACCGTCAGGGGTAGATTCTCCTTCTTTGATATGCAGCAGGTTTTTAATTTCCTCCAGAATTTGAGTTGCTCCGTTTAAATAGCAGGCCGTACCCATGCAGACCGAGATGTTGTGCCTGGCTGGTGGAGTGAGCTTGAAAAAATTATAGAAAGTGACCACTTCATATATCCTGGCCAACGGAATCGCCAGTTCTTTGGAAAGCTCAAGGGCCAGGTTCCGCGGAATGTAGCCGTGAAGTTCCTGTATCTCATGCAGGATCATAATAATATTTACTTCCTTGCCTTTCCACTGCTGGATGAGGGAGTTTGTTTCTTTAATTTCTTTTTCTTCCACGGTATGCTCTCACAAAAATATTTTGCTTTTTCACTGATGGTTTCGTACATCCAAAGTACAAGACATGAAGACTCCTGTCAAATTTTAGGCGGGTCTCTTATTTATCATAATATGAAAAAATATTTTATGCCGTCTTTGCGGGTTCAGGGGTAGACGGAAGATTTGTTCAAAATGCGGAATTTTGGCTGAAGTAAAAATTCCTACCAGTTCTAAGTTTGATGCCGCAGATATCTGGTTGAAGTGTCAGAGTTAACTTTTACTATAGTTCAATTATTTGGAATGTTTGATTAATAATAAACCTTAATTTGTAAATCACTGGATAAGAGTATAGAGTTAAGCAATGACTTCGGTGGAATATATTCCATCGACAATTCAGTTACAATTTCCCGTTATCCCGTGTTCAAGAAGCCTGGTTATCCGAGAAATTTTTAATTATTCTTAAAAATGAGGAGGCCGGTATGGGGCAGAGTTCTATGAAGGTGACCGGGGATAGGGAATTCATTGCATCCGATAGATGGAAGTGTGAGAAAAGTCCGAGTGAAGCTCATTATTGGATCATTCAGCGTTACCAGATGACCTGTAAATATTGTAACTGCTGCAAAGAGGTAAATTCAGACCGCTTTGGGTGGTCTAAACCCGAATCAAAGTGACATATCTCTATATATTAAAGGCTCGGATGTATTTTGAGAGACAGACGATATTGCCTGCTTCAGGTGTTAACGAATTTTAAGGTATTTTAAATCCGCGAGACTGGCTTATCACGAAGCCATGGTTGGTTTAGTATGCTTAATAGGGCTTGAAATCTCCTGGATTATAAACAACTAAATTTTAAAAATCTTCGCAGAAAGTTAGGCAAGTTTTCCCGCGTTTTCCTTTAAGTCTTTTTTAGCTTCTTTTTAACCGTACTAATTATAAAAACAAGGCAAGCAGGCTTTCGACTTATTTCCGTGTGATTAACAACCACCAATGGCAACCGCATATATTATAGATTTTATTAATCGTATGCGATATAGACCCAGCGTTTCGCTTAAAAAACATATACTGTAATCAGGAAGTGGAAATTGAAGATTGGAATTCTTGAGCTAATGAGTGCCGGAGCCACTAAAAATCTGCTCCATACGGCTTACAGCAACATTGTTACCAAACAATATGCCAGTATCATGCCTCAGGCTATCAGTGTTTGGTGTCGTAATCTTGGGCACGAGGTCTTTTATGCTTCGTATTTCGGTAGTCACGACCCCAAAAAACTGCTTCCTGAAAATCTGGATATCGTGTTCATTTCGACCTATACCCAGGCCAGTGCTCTGGCTTATGCCCTGGCAAAGCTGTATCGCAAAGAGAAAACCCTCACAGTTCTGGGCGGTCCCCATGCTAAACAGTTTTCAGAAGATTGCCTGCGTTTCTTTGACATTGTTGTAGGTGATTGCGATGAAACCCTGATAAAAGAGATTCTGAGTGACAAACCTAAAAACGTTTTCCTCACCAGCGGTCGTCCTTTAAAAAATATACCCGGCGTCGAAGAACGAATGCCTGAAATTCGATCCTCTACTTTTTTTAAAGGGCGGGCATATCCCTTTACTACTGTCCCCATGATTACCAGCCTCGGTTGTCCGAATTCTTGTGATTTCTGTATTGATTGGAATAATCCCTATACACTCTTGCCTTTGGACCAACTGGAAGCGGATATGCGTTACGTCTTCCAACATTTTCCCAGGGTAATGGTAGGTCTGCATGATCCTAATTTTGCTGTGAAATTTGAACAGGTCTTTGATGTACTGGAGAAGATACCTGGTCGCAAGCGTCTTAGTTACACTATGGAATCTTCACTGAGCGTGCTGAATAGCAAGAGATTAGAACGTTTGAAAGCGATGGGTAATTTCTATATTATTCCTGGAGTAGAATCCTGGACAGCCTATTCAAACAAGGTGGGAGCCGGGTCTTCTTTATCCCCCCGCAAAAAATTAGATAAAGTAATCGAACAGTTTAATAACATTCGGCCGTACGTGACGGGAATCCAGGCCAATTTTATGTTTGGTCTGGATGTGGATACAGGTGATGAACCCATAGAACTGACTAAGGAGTTTGCCTCACGTGTGCCTTTTGTCATGCCGAATTTTAATATCCCGGTCCCCTTTGGCCATACGCCTCTCTCTGAGAGATATTTAAGTGAAAACCGGATTCTGACATCTATGCCGTTTACTTTTTACTACATGCCGTATCTGGCATTTGTGTTAAAAAATTACACGACTGCTGCCTATTATGAGAAACTCATCGATCTTTTTTCTCATATCTCCTCAGGAAAGATGCTGTTAACCAGGCTAAAAAGTGCTCCTTACTTCTTCCCGGCTGGATATAATTTGGTAAAAACTCTGGGTAACCGGAATATGATCAGAAGTTTGAGCGAGATTTTAAACTTATTAAATACTGATGCTCAGTTCAGGGCTTTTCATGAGCATGAGACGGACGTTTTACCTGAATTTTATCATAACAGGTATGATGAACTTTTAGGCCCTTATGCCTCCCTTTTATCGCGGGAAGAAAGAAAACCTGTTTTTGATAAGCCACAGAAAGTAGTGAATCCCAATATATTAGCCCCTGTACTGGTTTAACAGGTTTATATCCTGTTATTCATGCTTGTCCAGCTAGCCAATATCGTGACAATATAGGAGAAATAAATGGAAAACCAGGAAGAATATATTGCCAGAGAAATGTTGCGAAAAGAGAAGCTTAAAGCTGAAGAAATCAAAATACTCACCAGAGATAAAGAGCGGACCCAGGTTTATTTAGCCAGAGAGAAGAAAATAGAAGACGGGCAGAAGGTACAGGAAAACAAGCGGTTAGATAATCTTGCCAACGAAAAAACGAGAGAACAAGCCAAAGATAAGGCCCGCAAAGAAGCCTATCTTGCCAGAGAAAAAACGCTAGAGGAAGAACAGGCTGCCAGAAAATTAAAAAATACTATTAAATAGGTCTGCTCTCAGGTGGCTTTACTCTGCCGCATATCTCTCGCGATAGCAAAAACCCCTATTACGGTCCCTTCACTGTTTTTATATACATTGGCGTTAAACGAAACCGAGATTTTTTCAGCCTCTAAACCAATTAGTTCAAGTTCATACCCTTTAACCTTGCCATCGTTAAAGGCGATATTAATACCCTTAGCTGCTTTTTGCGGCTCAGTAAAATAGTCCTGAAAGCGAGAATTGATTAACTTCTCTCGAGAGCAGCCAGTTAATTCAGCCGCAGCTTCATTCACATCTGTGATAATACCTTCACAGTTTACTGTAACCATCAGATCGACGCTGCTTTCGATTAATCCCCTGGCATAGTTTATGGAATCTTCCAACTGTTTCATAATTCTGCGGTTTTCCCTGATATCCCGCGCTACGGCAAATATGCCCTGAACAATGCCCTCATTATTATTAAAAACGGAGGCGTTAAATGAAACGGGAATTGTTTCGTTGCTCGCTGTTTTTAGTTCAAGTTCATAGTTATTTACTTGTCCATCTTTAAAGGTAATGGAAATACCTTTTTGGGCTTCCTCCGGATTTATGAAGTGGTGGTTGAAATAGTCTCCTATTAGCCGTTCTCTTGAATATCCTGTTAGCTTAATAAAAGCCTGATTAACGTCCATAAGCGTTCCATCAATGTTGATAACCATGAAACAATCCAGACTGGCTTCGATTAAACCCCTGACATAATTTTTAGACTGCGCTAATTCGTTGTAAATAATATCAGTGATTTCTTTAATACATATTAAGCTTCCGTGAACCAATCCATCGTTTCTGGCACGGAAAGTCATAGCATTAAAAAGAACTGGAACGGTTGTTTTATTACCCAGCTTGATTCTATGCGGAATAGCTGTAATTTTACCGCGGTAAAAACAGGCCTGGATGTCATTGGCAGCACCTTCACTGTTCATGAACAAGGAGGATAATTTCCTTTCAACCAGATTGTCTCGTTCCTTTCCACACAACTTGCAAAAAGCCTCGTTGACATCTGTAATAACCCCAGTCT
>Ga0114951_10005150_pt1 | contig 12224 bp, 12 predicted proteins | sample AM7aDNAmetaG_FD_88677 | JGI IMG/M metagenome (GOLD analysis project Ga0114951, IMG submission 88677) | Freshwater microbial communities from Finland to study Microbial Dark Matter (Phase II) - AM7a DNA metaG | ecosystem: Environmental > Aquatic > Freshwater > Lake | place: Finland: Lake Alinen... | reverse complement strand
GTTCCTCGCTCACCACGATGTCGCTGCGGTAATCCTGCGACGCCACCCACAGCCGCACGACGTCCGCGCCGTATTTCTTGACGTAGGCTTCGGCGGTCTGCGGCTTCTCGTAGCCGCCTTGCTTGCTCTTGGAAATTTTTTCACGGTCGGCATCCACCATGAAGCCGTGCGTCAACACGGTCTTGAACGGCGCCGCGCCATTGCCCGCGAGCGAGAGCAGCAGCGAGGATTGAAACCAGCCACGATGCTGGTCGGAGCCTTCCAAATAAACATCCGCCTGAAACGCCTTGTCTTTGCCATGAATTTCTTCGCGGCGGGCGATGACGGCGCGCGAGGAGCTGCCGGAATCAATCCACACGTCGAGCGTGTCGCTGGATTTGGCCACGGCTTCGGCACCGATCCAATTTGCGGGCTTCACGAGCGCCCAGAGTTCGGCGGCGGATTTCTCGAACCAAATATTTGAGCCGTGTTTCTCAATCAGGTCGGCGGCGTTGCGGACGATTTGCGCGTCGAGGATGGCTTCGCCGTTCGCGTCGTAAAATGCGGGCAGCGGCACGCCCCAGGTGCGCTGGCGGCTGATGCACCAATCGGGCCGTGATTGCACCGCGCCTTTGATGCGATTGACGCCCCAGTCGGGAATCCACTTCACGCGATCAATCTCGGCGACGGCCTGCTCGCGAAACTTGTCGTGGTCAATCTTGATGAACCACTGATCCATCGCGCGGAAGATGACGGGTGTTTTGCTGCGCCAGCAATGCGGATAGCTGTGATGATAATTTTCCTGGTGCAACAGCGCGTGGCGGACGCGGAGTTCGTGCAGCACGGCTTCGTTGGCGTCGCTCTTGCCGTGTTTTTCGAGAATGGATTTGCCGAGCATCTCGGTGGGCATCTGCTGTTCCACCGGCAAATCGCTCGTGTGAGCCAGCGCGCCGTCGTCGTTGACCGGCGAGTAAATCGGCAAACCTTGCGCACGGCCTAGATTATAGTCGTCTAGGCCGTGACCGGGCGCGATATGAACAAAACCGGTGCCGGTGTCGGCGGTGACGAACTCGGCGGCAAAGGCCTTGCCGTTGCGGTTGCAGAACGGATGTTGATATTGAATCGTCGCGAGCTGTTCTGTGGGAAATGCGGTCTCGGTATAATTCACCCAGCCGCATTTCGCGGCGACGGCAGGCAGCAGGCCGCGAAAGACGATGTAGTTTTCGTCGCCGACGGTGGCTTTGACGTATTGAAAATCTTTGTTGTAAGCGACGGCGAGGTTCGCCGGCAACGTCCACGGCGTCGTGGTCCAAATCACGATGAAGGTGTTGGGCTGGCCGACGACGGGGAACTTTACGAAAACACTCTGGCTAACGTGATCGGCGTATTCGACTTCGGCTTCGGCGAGCGCCGTGCGACAGGGAATACTCCAGTAAACCGGCTTTTTGCCGCGATAAACAAAGCCTTTGGCCACGATGTCGGCGAAGAGACGGAGTTCGTCCGCCTCGTATTCCTTGTTCAGCGTGAGATACGGATTTTCCCAGTCACCGAGGACGCCGAGGCGTTTGAATTGCGTGCGCTGAATATCAATGTATTTACGGGCATAGACTTCGCAGGCTTTACGAATGGTGGCGGCGTCAGCGCTCGTGTCGCCGGCCTTGCGCATGTCTTGGGAAACTTTGAATTCGATCGGCAGCCCGTGGCAATCCCAGCCGGGAATGTAGGGCGCGCTTTTGCCGCGCAGGGTCTGATACTTGATGATGATGTCCTTGAGAATCTTGTTCAGGGCGGTGCCGATATGGACGTCGCCATTCGCGAAGGGTGGGCCGTCGTGCAGGACAAATTTCCCGGCGTGCTGGCGGGACGCCTGAATCTTCGCATAAAGATTGGCGGCTTCCCACTTTTTGAGGCGTTCGGGCTCGCGCGTGACGAGATCGGCCTTCATGGCGAAGTCCGTGCGCGGCAGATTCAGAGTGTCTTTGTATTCCATCGCAAAAATGAAGAGAAACGGTAACAGTGGATAAAAATGGTGTCACGGCGGAAAATTACCTCGCCCGCGAACAACCCAGAAAAGAAAAAACCGGACCAGTCAGCCAGAGGATGGCCGAAAGGTCCGGGGAATTCAGAATGAGCACAACGTAAGATTACGGAGAACTCGCGCGCCAGCTGCACTCAAGCCAGCGCCGAAATTTTAAATTCAAAGATCAAGTTACCGGCTGATACCGCCTGCAACTGTGGATATTAAACAACACTTCCTTATCATTGTCAACACACTTTAAAATATATAAGTTCAACTACTCACCTTAGGGTCGCCAATTAGTCTCCGGTCACCGGGGGTGGCGCGCGCAAACCCCGGTGGCACCCCATGGGCATTGGCCAGCGGGCAATCGGCCGCAACCAAATATTTGTAAGTCATTAATTCTGTTTTGATTAATAAATTCAAAACTCCGGTTAATCGGTTCGTCATTCGACCCGGTCCGGCCGCTTTTAGGGGGTCGAATAGGCCCGCCCCAGACACGAACGCACTGGGCCGAACACCGCGAGCGGCTTATACCGTCAACATATTTCCCCGCGCTGCGACATATATTCCTTTTCGTTACGGACCGAAAACGAGCTTCCCGCCGGCCACGGCATGCCCCCTGAAAGGCCGCTTTCGCATGCTGCCTCGACCACCTAGTTAAACCCATTGCCCAGCGGTGGTCGCATCGCTAAACTCCGCGCACCAATTCTATGAAACACCCTGCGATTCGCCTGCTCTCCTTGCTTTTGGCGCTCTCCGGTGCCCAGGTTTTCGGCGCGGACGGCGGCTTTCTGTTTGTGACCTTCAAGGGCGAGCAAACGCCTCTGTCCGAGCAGATTTACTTTGCCCTGAGCCACGATGGCCGCCATTGGGAGGCCCTCAACGGCGCGCAACCCGTCCTCGTCAGCACCCTCGGCGACAAGGGCGTCCGCGATCCCTACCTCGTCCGCGCGCACGACGGCCGGAAGTTCTATCTCATCGCCACCGACCTCTCCATCAATCTCCACGGCGATTGGAACCGCGCCCAGACCGCCGCCAGCAAATCCCTCGTCATCTGGGATTCCCCCGACCTCGTGCATTGGTCGCCACCGCGCTTGGTGCCGGTGGCGCCGCCGGATGCCGGCTGTGCGTGGGCGCCGGAAGCGGTTTATGATGAAACGCGGCAAGAATACCTCACGTTTTGGGCCTCGAAGACGGCCGGCGACCATTTTGGCAAGCAACGCATCTGGGCGGCGTGGACCAAGGATTTTGTGACCTTCAGCCCGCCGTTCATCTACATCGATAAGCCGTGGCACGTCATTGACACCGACATCGTGCGCGAAAACGGCAACTACTACCGTTTCTCCAAGGATGAGCAATACAAGTCCATCACCATGGAAGTAAGCACCAATCTGCTGGGGCCCTGGCGCGACGTGGATAGTTTTTCCCTCGCCAAAATGCAAGGCTACGAAGGCCCGGAATGTTACTGCATCCAGCCCGGCCTCGGCGGCAAACCCGGTCAATGGTGCTTGATTCTTGATCACTACCGGACGGGCGCGGGCTATACACCTTTCGTCACCGACGACCTGAGCGGCGGCCAGTTCAAGCCGGGCGAAGGTTTTGTGTTCCCGTTCCGGTTCCGGCACGGCTGTTCCCTCCCCATTTCCGCTGACGAATATCAACGCCTCGCCGCCACCTACACTCAACCCAAATGATTGCCGACACCCTCGCCCAACACAGTCGCTACCACATTCTGTCCCCGCACTTTGCGGCGGCCTTCAAATTTCTGGAAAATCTGCCGGCGCAGCCCCAGCTCGGTCGCCATGACCTTGACGGCGACAATTGCTTTGCTCTCGTCCAGACCTACACCAGCAAACCCCTCGCCGCCGCGAAGTTTGAGGCGCACCGGAAATACCTCGATATCCAATACATCCAGAGCGGGCGCGAAACCATTCTTTGGACGCCGCTCACCGGCCTGACGCAGGTCACCGAACCCTACGTGGCCGAACGCGACATCGCCTTCTTTGCCACGCCACCGCAATGGACGCCGCTCCAATTGTGCGCCGGGCAATTTGCCATTTTCTTTCCCGAAGACGGCCATGCCCCCGGCGTGGAATACGATGGCCCCGTCAACGTCCTGAAGACCGTCATTAAAATTCGCGTTTGACCTGCCGCCGTGTCGCGCCGCAACAGCGAATGTTTCGAAGCAGTGTGCGTCCAGCGCATATGCCTTGGCCCATGCCCGAAATCGTTTGGGGAAAACAATTGACGTATAACGTTGCTTTGTCCCGGTCCGGCGCGGATGCTGCACCATGAGCAAAAGCCTCCAACAGCACGGTATCAAGGAAATCTACAAACAAGTCCGCCTCGCGATGAAAAATCACGGGCTGAACACCATCGAAGTGCTGGTCACGCGCCGCGCGGGCAAGTTCCGCTTCAGCTTCACCGGCGCCGCGGACCAAGTGGTGCAGGCGCAACAGGTCATGACCGCGTGGGCCTGAACAGCGGCGCGGCCGGCGACGGCCGGGACGATTAAGCGGGACGGCGCGCGCGCGGGTTGGCAAACTGCCGTGCGATGACTCTGGACCAATGGCAATGGACGCTGCTGGCAGCCGGCGCTTTTTTTATCGGCCTCGCCAAGACAGGCATCGCCGGTCTGGGCGTGCTGGCCGTGGCGCTGTTCGCGAATGCGCTGCCGGCGCGGGATTCCACCGGCGCGCTGCTGCCGCTGCTGATTTGCGCGGATTGTTTTGGCGTGTGCTTCTTCCGCAAACATGCGGAGTGGCCGCGGCTGTGGAAATTATTTCCGTGGGTGGTGGTGGGCATTCTGCTGGGCTGCCTGGCGCTCGGCCATTTCAGCAACGCGGCGGCGCAACGCTCCATCGGCGCCATTTTGTTCGGCATGGTGGCGCTGCAATGGTGGCGGCAAAACCAAACCGGCGATCTGGCCGCGCGCCTGCCGCACGCGGCGTGGTTCGTGGCGCTGACGGGCATCCTCGCGGGCTTCGCCACCATGACAGCCAACGCGGCGGGTCCGCTGATGGTGCTTTACCTGCTGGCGATCGGCTTGCCCAAGCTCGCCATCGTCGGAACCGGCGCGTGGTTTTTTCTGCTCGTGAATCTCTTCAAAGTCCCCTTCAGCCTGCACTTGGGATTGATCACCGCGCATTCGCTCTGGATGGATGCGCTGCTCTGTCTGCCGATGGTGCCGGGGGCGCTCCTCGGCCCGTGGCTGCTGAAACGGCTGAACCAATCCGCGTTCGAGAAGATGGTGCTGGCATTCACGCTGCTCGCGGCCCTGCGGCTGCTGTTTTGATTTTACAAACGCGCGCGGCAACTTCGTCGGCGACTTCGCACTCAGCCCCGCAGCGAACTCTGGAATCTCCCGCCCGCTATGCGCGAACCTCCGGCGGCGATTCATCGCTTGACGGTCAAATGGGTTTCTGTCACCACTCAACCGCCACCGCAAAACCGGACCATGAAAATACCAACGATCAAAAGACAAGAGCCATTGGCCGTGGCTGCGGGCGTATCCCGACTGACGCGCGTGGAGTTTGAGCGGTTGCCGTATCCCGCCTTGCTGAAAGAGCCGGCGCATTTCTGGGATGAAATCTTCATCGCCAACGAGGCCTACGTGCTGGACGAGGTGACGCACCCGCGCATCCGGCGCAAGCTGGCGTATGACGCCGCCACGCACCGGCTGTTTCTGGAATATCTCGAAGCCGTGACGCTGACTGAGCTGGTGCAAACCGGCGTCGCCCGCTCAGACCCGGGCCGGATCCACCGTCTGCTTCAAGCCGTGGCGGAAACGGTGGCGGACATGCACGCGGGCATCTGGTGCGGCCGCCCCATCATCCACAACGATTTGAAGAGCATGAATGTGTTGGTGCCCTTGGCTGCGCCCGGGGAACCGCGACTCATTGATTTTTCGCACTCCTTCTTCGAGGGCAACCTGCCTCCGTTTATCACCGACAAGAAGCACGAACCTTCGGGCACCGCCAAGTATCTGGCTCCGGAAAAATGGGATGGGGATTATACGCATGGGTCGCGGGGGATGTCTTCGCCTTTGGTGTCATGGCTTATTATGCCTGCCTAGGGAAACATCCGTTTGACGGCGACCGCGCGCAAGTCGAGCGGGCAATCCGCGAGGCCGCGCCGCTGTCGCCGCTGAAATCAGAAGGGCATGTCCACCGCAGCATCGCGGTCATCATCATGGCCTGCTTGGAGAAAGCGCCTGGCCACCGGCCAACCATGGAACGGGTCGCCCGGGTCTTTGCCGATTCCGCCTCGCTATTCGATTGACCGGGCCATCACTTGGAATCTTGTGGTGGTTCAGGATTTGATCTGGGCAAACGATTTCAGCGCCACGTCGCGGGCGGCGGCATGATTGACGATGGGCGCGGGATAATTATTTCCGATTTCAACTCTGGCTGCGCGCAAGATTTCCACCGGCGCGGCGTGCGGCTCATGAATCCACTCGGCGGGCAGGTGCGCGAGCTCCGGACACCAGCGGCGGACGTAATCGCCGTCTGGATCAAATTTTTCGCCCTGCGTTGTCGGATTGAATACGCGAAAATACGGCGCGGCATCCGCGCCGCACCCCGCCGTCCATTGCCAGCCGAGGGAATTCTGCGCGAGGTCGGCGTCCACAAGCGTGTCCCAAAACCATTGCGCGCCGGCCTGCCACGGCAGCAGCAGATCCTTCACCAAAAAACTCGCCACGATCATGCGCACGCGGTTGTGTATCCAGCCGGTCGTCCACAACTCGCGCAAGCCGGCGTCCACGATGGGATAGCCGGTCAGCCCCCGCTGCCACCGGCGCAGAAGTTTTTGGTCCTCGCGCCACGGAAATTTTTCGAACTCGCGGCGCAGCGGCTCGTCGGTCGTGCGGGGAAAATGAAAAAGCAAATGATGCGCGAACTCGCGCCAGCCGACCTCCGCAAGAAACTGCGAACCGTGCCACTGCGCGGCCGGCAAGCCGCGCTGCGCCGCAAAATGCTTCAGCGCGTGCCAGATTTGCCGCGGGCTGATTTCCCCGAAATGCAGATGCGGCGAAAGCCGCGAGGTGCCCGCAATGTCAGGGCGATTCCGCTTATCGGAATAATTTGCGAACGCGGCCGACAAAAAGTGTTTTAGATTCGCCTGCGCGCCGGTTTCGCCCGGCTGCCACACGGCGCGAAAACCTTCGGCCCAATTTATTTTGGGCGCCAGCGCCAATTCTTCGACCGCGAGCGACGCCGGCCATTGGGCGGGCGCGGGCATTTTTTCCGGCGCACGCAACGGCTCGTGCGGCTCGTCCCGCGCCAGGCAATGTTTCCAGAAGGGCGTGAAAACTTGAAACGGCTTTTCGCTTTTGTTTTTCACCGTCCACGGCTCGAACAGCAGCGCGGCATTGTAGCTGTCCGCCTGCAAACCGTCGGCACGCAACGCGTCTTTGATTTTGGCGTCGCGCGCGATGACGGTCGGCTCATAACGGCGATTCCAGAAAACACCGGTCGCGCCGGTTTCCTTGACGAGCGCGCGCAACGTTGCCAGCGTCGGTCCGCGCCGGAAAACCATTTTTGAACCGAGCGCTCGTAAATTTTTATCCAGCGCGGCGAGCGATTGATGCAGCCACCAGTTCGACGCGCCGCCCGGTGGCCACGGCTTTTCCTCTTCCGGCGCGTGGATGAAAACGGGGATCACCGCGCCGCCGTGACGAATCGCGGCGAGCAGCGCGGGATTGTCCGCAAGCCGCAAATCAAGCCGCACCCACCAGATGGACACGGGGGCAATCATTGGCTGCCTCCAAACCTGGCACGCAACGCAGCTTGCCGGAAGGCAAATATTTTCTCAACGTCCCGGCGGACGAAAAGCGGATGCATGATATAATCGAACAGCACGGCGTATTGCACAATATCGCGGCAAAGCGTGCCGCCATCCCGCACCTCGAAGGTGTGGGTGTGAATCCACTGGCGGTAGGGTCCGCGCAATTGTTCGTCCACAAAGCGATGCGGCGGCTGCCACGCGCTGATGCGTGTGCGCCAGCGCAGCGGCAGGCCGCGCACGCGCAGCCGGTAATCAATCAGCGTGCCTTCGCGCATGGGAATGGGACGCGGCGTGAGCACGTTGAAATTCAGCCACGGTGGCGTGATGGCTTCAAGATTGAAGGCGTCGGCGAAAAACGGGAAGACTTTTTCCGGTGGCAGCGGCAGCCAGAGTTCGGTTTTAAATTCTCGGATACGCATGGGCATTTCCTGGGCTGCTGGATGGTATCCGATTGAGATTCAAAACCACCACGTCCGGTTCCCAAGGCTCGGCGTGAGCGCTGAGTTTGGCTTGGATCCGCGCGAAATCTTCGCTGCGATGCAACAGGCCGGGATGGACAAAGGGTTTGTCGGCATACGCCCGCGGCAGCCCCCACAAAACAAACAGGAGAACGGCAGCTTTCAGCATATTTTCACGCTTTCGCGTTTACCGCGGCGGCGGGCTCCACAAAATTCATTTTTCGTTCAAGGATTTCAGGCTGGCGAGCCCCTGTTCAAACTGGCTGCCGCACATCTTGTCGAAATCCATGAACAGGCCGATGATTTTACCCAGGAAACAACTTTTACCGGTCATGCTCCAGGTGACGATGGTCTGTCCGCCCTCGGGACGGAAGATGAACTCCGCCGCGTTGGTCGCCTGCATCGGCTTTTGAAAATCGAGCCGGAACCGGATGGACTCGCCGGGCTTGCTCTCGGTGATGGTCATTTGGCCCGCGCCAACCTTCTTGTTTCCTTCCCAAGCCATCGCCGCGCCCGCGCCGGCAACCGCACCGGAGAAGGAATTTTTTGCATTCGGGTCGAGCTTGGCCCACGGCGACCACGCCTCCCATTGGTGCAGGTCATTAACGTGTGCGAAAATCTTTTCCGGCGGTGCGGATATGTTCGCCGCGCGCGTGACGATGAACTCATCCGGCTGGCCGGCGATGACGATGATGAAAATGACGGCGATGAAGCCGAGCGCAAGGAGGATGGGCAACATAGGTTTCCTTTCGTTTCAGTTGAGCAGGCCGGAGAACTTTTTCCGCGCGTCCCACAGCAGATAGAGCGCACAGACAATGATGATGTCGAGCATCGGATTGATAAGGTGATTCGGGTCGTCGATGAGAACGTGGAACGCGATGATGTTCACGATGACCGGACCGAGCAGCAGCAGTCCGACATTGCGCAGGCGCGGAACCATCACGATGATGCCGCCGACGAACTCGAACAGTTTCACGAATTTCACATAGCCGGTCGGGACGAACGCCGCCATGAAATGCGCGGCGGGCGTGCCTTCCGGCATCTTGGGAATGGTGATGAGGTTGAGCAGGACCGGAACGCTTGCCGCCAGGAAGCAAAGTCCCAACAGAACGGCCGCGACGCAGGGCAGATATTTTTTCATATGCAATCAGAGTTTGGTTATGGTTGGTCTACGGCACTTGCCTGACGCCTCCGCCGCAATTTCTGCCTGTTTTCCAATGAATTGGCGAGGTTTTTCTTCGTTCAGACCTGCCGCGGCCATGCCGCGCCGGCGAGTTCCTTGGGCAATGGTGTCGGGCCGACCAGATAACACGACCATTTTCCCATAGCAGGCTTGCGTTCGCACCCAGCCCTGATTTAATTCGCAGGTGCTGTGCGCGGATACCTCTGCCGCAGCCAAGGAGAAACTTTAACCCTGTTGATTGGAACTTTTATGCCATCTTGGAAATCCCTGTCTGCCACGGTGCAAGTCGGCACCCTCACCGAAGGCTGGACCCTCGCCACGCCCGCGCCCGACGCTTGCGATGAAATCCGCGTCCTGCGCTTCGCAGTCTTTTTCAGCACGCCGTTCGACGCGCCGCCCGTCGTCCACCTCGGATTGACCGGCTTTGACCTCGACCAGCGCGACGCCAGCCGCCTCACACTCACCGCCACGGAAATCACCAGCACCGGCTTCATCGCCGAGATCGCCACCTGGCGGGAGACCCGCGTTTATTCCGTCGCCTTCAGCTGGCTGGCGCTCGGGGCATAACTTTCGGCCGCCATTACACACAGGCCATCCAGTTTCTTTGGCAACGGCTTCGGATTAGCTAGAAAATAAATGGGGAAGCCACAGAGGCGCAGAGACACAGAGACTTTAGCGGCGCTCTGCGAGCGCCGCTCCCCAAAGCGTTCTCAAAAGAAAGCGGCCGTCACAGACCGGCACCGCAATTATCTCTGTGCCTCTGTGCCTCTGTGGCTAAATTAGCTTAGACCCTCACCGACCCACGGAAACCACGGCCACCATAATAAGACTCCGCGCCGTTGTGACCGATGAAGACGCGGTTGTAACGGCGATCCCCATAGATCGCGCCGCCGAGTTCCCGGATCTCCGGCGGCGTCCGCAGCCAGCTCGACGACTTCGTGTCGAACTCGCCCAGCTGTTGCAGCGCGAAATATTCCTCCTCCGTCAACACCGCCACGCCCATGGCCGCCGCCGCCTCCAGGACGCAGTTTTTGGGTTTGTGTTCCTTGCGCGCATCCAACGCCGCGCGGTCGTAGCAAAAACTGACGCGGCCCTTGGGACTTTGCGCGGCACAATCCATGAAGACGAACTCGCCCGACTTTTTATCCTGACCGACGACATCCGGTTCGCCGCCGGTGCGTTCCATTTCCGCGAGCGACCACAGCTTGTCCGGCCTGGCCTCCAACCGCGCCTGCACCTTGGCCCACACCAAACCCGGGTGACGGCCCTTGTTCGCGTCAAACCGGGCTTTCAACGTGGCCAGCAACTCGTCGCGTTGTTTTGGGGACAAGTCATTTTTATTGGTTGTGCTCTTGCTCATAACATTGCATGGCTTTGATTTGCTCAATACGATGCTTGTAACAAAAACTTAAATCAAAAACTTTTGTCGCAGTTTATTCGGATATCAGACGCCTGACTTCGATCAATCAGGCTGCCTCCCCTGTGCGTGGATTCAGTGCCAAACTGCTCCAGAATATTTTAAATTAGGTCTAAATTATGAATGAACAACTTTCACTTTTTGAAACGCCGCGACCCGGCGGTCCTGATTACAATCTGGTCCTCGCCATCTTCCCTGATAATTACGCAGCACAACAAATCAGCGAACTTGGAAATTCACTTCGTAAGATGCATGGCCTGCGGGGAAAATTGCGTCCCGTCGCCCACCTGCATGTTTCTCTGCCTATTCCTCGCCGCGTTATGCACCCACCTGAAACAGTGATTGAGCGCATCGGCCGCGCTTGTAAGGCTGTTGCGCCAATCATAAGTCCGTTTGAAATCAAACTCGACCGGGTGATGAGCTTTCGCGGACAGACTGGAAATCGTGCGGTTGTTCTTCTGAATAACAATCATGAAAGTGACGGGATAATGAGCCTGCATAGATTGCTCTGCGCCGAATTTTCAAAACTTGGTTCTATGGCTTCTTCGACGCCAAAATTTGAACCGCACCTGACCATTTTGTATGACCAACAGGAACTGACGCCGAAGTCGATTGCTCCGGTGTGTTGGCGGGTTAAAGAGATTGTCCTTGTGCTCAGCGAAGTAGGAGCGACGAAATACCACCGGCTCGGATGCTGGGTGTTGGGTGAGTGAAGCCTAGCGTTGTGAGAATGAAAATATCTTTAAAAACGCTTCTTAAAAAGAATTACGCGATTCGTGTTTGTGCCCAAGTCATTATTTCGAACACCCCAGCAATTCGCCGTCTTGGTGAACTGCTGGCTGTTAATAAGAACCAGTTCCGGCTCAAGTCCGGCAGCAATACCAGCGGAAATCACTGAATCTTCGAGTTGAATTTTACCGCGTTGAATTTCGCCTACCTCGAATGCAATCCAGCCACCGGGCCGTAGAATCCGATGCAACCCCAGCAGCACCCGCCCAATGCTTGCCTCCCAATCTTCCAGCTTTTTGTGAATGACGAATTGCGCTGCGTTTTCATCCAAGCCGACAAACCAATTACGAAGCCAGTTGTCGCTCGCATAGTCCACGACATTCAAAAAGGGCGGCGAGGTGACCACGAGGTTTATGCTGTCGTCAGAAATTTCCGGCAGGTATTCGCAAGAGCGCACGAGAATTTCGGCCTTTGCGCCGCTACCGCGCAATGCTTTTCGTTCAGCGTCCGATAAAGTTCCAAGCAGGCTTTTGGTTTTCGCAAGAATCAAATCAGGCACGGAACGAAATTCCGGCTTCTGTCCGAGACGTTTGTTGATGCGCAGTTGTGATTCGATGGAGACGGCCTGATTTGGTGGCATGGTATAGACCG
>Ga0114951_10005149_pt1 | contig 12228 bp, 13 predicted proteins | sample AM7aDNAmetaG_FD_88677 | JGI IMG/M metagenome (GOLD analysis project Ga0114951, IMG submission 88677) | Freshwater microbial communities from Finland to study Microbial Dark Matter (Phase II) - AM7a DNA metaG | ecosystem: Environmental > Aquatic > Freshwater > Lake | place: Finland: Lake Alinen... | reverse complement strand
GTGATCGGGACGCTACGGCCAGAGAATAGGCCGCCAGAGCCCCGAATTAAATCGTTCAGGTAAAAATATCTTTTCCACCAGCCCGTGAAAAAACATGTTTCGAAGTCTATCTAGGATTTAGGGCTATAGCTTTGTACTGTAGGATATCCTCAAAATGACCGATACCTATGACAGGAAAAAAGACGATTGGTGATGTGTGTGCGCATCTATTGAAAATTACACAAAAGGTGATTGGACTACTGGATGGGTGCATTTGGACGCGTTGTTGTCGAAGGACTTCCTTGGAGAGCAGGTTCTTTTTGGGGACTGAAACAATCGATGTTCGCACAGAATATTTTGAAAAGCAAAAGAGGTGAGCTGTGAAAAGGATATTACTAATAGATGATGACGTTTTAGTTTTGAAGACAATTCGCAAGCTACTATCTCTGGATGGATATGAGCTTGTCGAGTGCAAAAGCTCAGAGGAAGCGCTGGCGCTAGTAAGGACGCAGATGTTCGATCTTGTGATAACAGATATTCGAATGCCTGGTCTCAACGGGATCCAAATGCTTGAAAAATTGCGGGGCGATCAGAAGAATCAAAACCTGCCGGTGATTTTAATCACGGGCTACGCTAGTGACGACGCCCCGCTCGATGCTTTCCGCCTCAGCGCCGACGACTATATCCTCAAGCCCTTCAATAGTGATCAATTGCGCGCAAGCGTAAAGCGTGTCTTTGAAAGCTCTCCCGAAGAGCGGAAAAAAAGGAAGCTTTTTACTGAGTTTATTGCGGATGCCAAAAAGCTAGCCGCTGATTTTAGAGAAGAGAATCAAAGAAAGGTTTTCGAAGATGAGACGTTGAGAGCTTTTCTGGATTCTCTCGAAAAACAGATCTTTGAAGTGGAAAAGAAGCTGATCTGAAGATCTCTGAGATAAGATGAAATGAATAAACTGTTTCAGGACCTGCGCTATTACGGGTATCGCCTATCGGGATTTCTTGTCAGATCCTACCGATCGGGTGTGCTAAGGGTTTTGCAGATTGCGCGGAACCTTCGAGAACGGTCTTTTTTTCAGAGGGGCAAGGTTCGCATTCGGGCTGCTCGCAGGTCCGGATTTAAATTCTTGCGCTCATTAGTATTCTTTATGTGGCGCCTGTGGGTTAGAAAGGTCGAGGGATTAGAAAATATCCCCGAAAATGAGCCTGTCATTATCGTCTCTAATCATCAGAGTTATTTCGATTTTTTTATTTTAGCGTCTGTGTTGCGGCGGCAAACTGTTTTTGTAGCTGTGAAAGGGCTGAGTGAGCGACCCTTCGTGGGCTGGTTCATGAAACTTGATACCATTGTGTATGTTGACCGGGACAAGCCAGGACTTAGTTTCTTTAAAGAATTGATACGTCATTTGGACGCGGGAAAACAGATTGTTCTTTATCCGGAGGGTTTACGATCGAGGAGTGGAAAAATGCTTCCGCCCAAGACAGGATTTTTAAAGCTGGCATTGAAGCAAAACGTACCGATTCTTCCCGTGGTTATGAGAGGCACTTATGAAATTCTGCCGCCTAACAAACACATTCCAGCCTTCAAAAGGTGCGATGTGATTTTTGGTAAGAAAATATACATTTCGCCAAGCACGCCTTTGTTTAAAGACGTATTTTCTGAAGGGGCTAAGAATGGCAAATACTCAAATCTGAATGATGACCAACTTAATAGGGTGGCTTACCGGGTTATGGATATCGTCCGTCAGCTATCTGGGCAGGTGTGGGACGAGACAGCGCAAGACGATGCGGAAAGATATTGTGCTAAAGATCAGCTTGCTAACCCAATGACCACCGCATGACGGTTATGCGCGCAGATTTCTTGTTTGATCCTGGAGCTAATGGAATACCTGTAACATAAAACCTTAAGAGGCGGAATATCTATGCATATACCAAATTCTATGTTGAATGGTGCGATATGCCCCGTTACGGCCGCTGTAAGTGTCTTGATCGTTGGCGGGGTGGCCTTGGCTGCAGCCAAAGTCAAAGAGAAGCCAAGCGGAATGCGATTTGGAGCAGTTACAGCTTTTATCTTTTCCGCTCAAATGCTGAATTATCCTATACAACATGGAACTTCAGGGCATCTCTTGGGGGGTGTTCTTGCAGCTGCTTTGCTCGGAGTTCCCTTTGGTGTTCTAGCGACAGCCCTCGTCTTGGTTATTCAAACAATTATATTTTCTGATGGTGGCATGGCGGTCTTGGGTGCCAATATCCTTAATATGTCTGTGATAGGAGCGGGCATAGGGGGATTGCTTTTTAGGAGTTTGTCGGGGAAGTCAGACAGAAATTCAATGCAGCATCTGTCCGCAATCGGTTTGGCGGGATGTTCTTCTGTTATTTTGGCGGCATTCGCTTGCAGTATGGAATTGGCGATAGCAGGAACGATTACTTTTTCAAGGGTTGTAGGCGCCATGATGGGCATCCATGCTTTAATCGGCATAGGAGAAGGGCTGATCACAGTTGTGGTTTGTCATTTTTTTCTTTCCAAATCGTTTAATTCTGCTTCCAAATGGGCGGTGACCCTGCCAGTTTTGTCGTTAGCCATTATGGGGGCAATGTTGAGCCCGTTTGTATGCAGTTTTCCTGATGGATTAGAATGGATCAGTAGGAAATATCAGTTTTTTCACGAATCAGCGCCAACTTTTGTAAGCCCACTAGCAAACTACACTATTTCATTTATAGCGCACCCAATAATGTCGACTGCATTGGCCGGAGTGATGGGTATGTTTATAGCTCTGCTGGGAGGATTGGCGTTTGCAAAAATGTTGAATTGCAAAATGTGGGCGATTTCTAAAAAAGAGTTCTGAATGTAGGAATGGTGAGCATGAATTTAGAGGATGCGGCAAACCAAAAAGAAAACGAACTCCGATCGCAGCTTAAGCGAATGGGGCAAACCATTGTTGCCTTTTCAGGCGGAGTGGATAGTTCCTATCTCGCTTATGTTGCTCATCAAGAGCTGAAGCAAGATATGGTGGCGGTGCTGAACATAAGCCCTTCATTGAGCGCGAGAGAAAAAGACAGGGCGATGGAATTTCTGCAGGACTACACGATCCCATATCGCATTATTGAAACAAACGAATTGTGTGACCCTGCGTATACGAGAAATGATGAGGACCGCTGTTACCACTGCAAGAAATCGTTATTTGTTGAATGCGGGAAAATTCAAAATGAGTTGGGCTGGTCGACCATTGCTTATGGTTATACGGCGGACGACAAAGATGACTTTCGCCCTGGGCAGAAAGCTGCCAGTGAATATCAAGTGTGGCGTCCTTTGTACGATGTCGCAATGACAAAGCAGGAGATCAGAGTCCGAAGTGAAAAGTTGGGGCTGAAAAGATTCGATCGTCCGGCGCAACCTTGTCTGGCAAGTCGTTTAATGTATGGGACTTCTGTGACAAGCAACAATCTGCGTGTTGTCGAATTAGTGGAGGATTGTCTGATCAGACTAGGGTTTATCCAATGTCGTGCCCGCTATGATGGGACGACGGTAAGAATCGAAGTTGCATCTAACGAGCTAGAAAAAGCAGTACGGAAAGAGATCCGAGAAGAGCTGGCTCGCAGCGCGCTCAATGCTGGGGCTCTGTATGTTTCGCTGGATCTTGAAGGCTTCGCCTCTGGAAAAACCAATAGGATGCTATCTAAAACCAATGATTAAACGAGCTTTGCAGGATTATTCACTGGATGCCAGCACGGAATCTCACGTTCAATTGATGGCCAAAATGCTTGTTGCTGACAACGCGCTTATAGATATCGATCGAGCCAAGAGAAAGGGTTTCGTGGAGGTTGTTTTTGCTCAAGGGAAAAAAAGCCATGATATCGTTCGCATATTCGAATGTTCTATCGGAGCGGAAACCTTGGCTGTAGCAACGCGGGTAAGCGACGAGCAAGCGGAAATCCTTCTAGAGCAGTTTGCATCAGACGGTGCTTGGTTTCCGGATGCCAGGGTTTTTATTGCTAATAAATCCGCAATACCGGCAGAGCCGTATCCAACAACTATTGGAATTCTGACGGCAGGTCTTACAGATAGGCTTGCCGCCGAAGAAGCCGCGCAACTTTTGGCCGCAGCTCATTACCCTGTAGAAAAGGTTTTTGATGTCGGCGTGGCAGGACTTCATCGGCTGTTGGTAAGTCTCGAAAGAATAAAAAAATGTGACGTTGTTATTGTCGCGGCAGGAATGGAAGGAGCTCTGCCGACTGTGGTCGCCGGACTTATTGAACAACCCGTCATTGCTTTACCCACCAGTATTGGATATGGAATTAGCCAAAACGGCACAACGGCTTTGCATTCAATGCTCGCCTCATGTTCTCCTGGAATCGCTGTTGTGAATATTGATAATGGCTATGGTGCCGCAATGATGGCTCATGCAATCTGCAACAGGATCCATAAAGGTGTAAGGGGCAAAAGGGAAGCGGAATGACGAAAACAATTCTTTATCTTGATCCCATAGGCGGTGTTGCCGGCGATATGTTTTCCGCCGCTTTTTTGGATGCTGGGGCAGTTGGCATTCAGGAGCTTCAAAAAAATGTTTCCTTGGTGGTCCCAGAAATAAAGCTTAAAGCGGAAAAGACGATCGTCGGCGGAATCCAAGGGACGAGGCTTCATGTAATCTCTCCCCAAGGGGCAGAATTGCCCGGCGTTCCGCACTCAAATGCCTGGAAAGGCCATCATCATCACCATGAACATGATCATCACCCCTATAAGGATATCCGGCGGCGCTTACAGTCATCAAGGCTTAAAGATCCGATTAAGAAGCTTGCAAGCGCCATTTTTCATAAGCTGGCTGAAGCCGAAGCTCATGTCCACGGCAAAAAAATCGAAGACATAGCTTTTCATGAGGTTGGACGAAATGACGCCATTGCCGATGTTGTTTGTGCCGCAGCTTCTATCCTTGCTTTAGGAAAGGCGGAATGTGTGTGTGGGCCGATTCCTTTTGGACAGGGGATTATTACTTTTTCTCACGGGACAATGCCTGTTCCTGCTCCTGCGGTCCTGGAGATATCGAAGGGATTTCCGACGATCCCGGGGTATCCGGTAGGTGAAATGACAACACCGACGGGGGCAGCAATCCTAGTCACTTGCAGTTCTTCATTTAGGTCGGTTCCCCCCATGATCCCGCGAATGGTTGGCTATGGACATGGGTCGCGTATCCATGAAGGATATCCCAACTCATTCCGGATCATTGTTGGAGAGATACAACCCAAGAAAAGGAAAGTCAGATGATTGAAGTTTTAAAAATAAAAAACAGAGGAATCTTGCAAGCTGAGATCAGCCGACTTCTTCAGGAATTTTCTTTTAAAAACATCCAAGAAGTGTTCATTAAACCGAATCTGGGCGGACGCGAGCCGGTTATTCCCGGAGAGAACACGAGTAGTGAGTTTATGTGGAATCTCTGTCAAAGCTTAAAAGAGTTTGGCGTTAAAAAGATCATTATTGGTCATGATAGTCTTTTAAACTTCGGAAGAGACAAATGTGGTTTTGAAGACATCGTTAAGGCTTCTAACTATGACAGGCTGAATCAAATCGAAGGGGTTGTGCTGTGCCATACTGGTAAAGTCGAAACATGCGAAAAGAAGGCGGGAGTGATCACTTTTAAGATACCCAAAATGATCTACGACCTTTTTTATATCAATGTTGCTGCCTTTAAAACGCACATGGAAACTAGCGTTTCCTTAACTTTAAAAAATCAAATGGGGTTGATTTCCTCCAAGAACCGCATGGAATGCCACAAGTATGGGTTACACGACCATATTGCACAGCTCTCAACGGTTCTCAAGCCGAATTTAAACATGATCGATGGGCTCGTAGCCATGCAAGGGAATGGCCCTCACCATGGCACGCCCTTAAAATGCGATCTTATTATGGCGGGGAACGATATGGTTGAGATCGATGCTGTAGCCACCTCGATCATGGGTTTTGACTATTTAAAGACCAAACATCTCACGTTAGCACATGATCTCGGAGTGGGGGCATATCCCGCCGCAGCTGATGTTGCAAAGGCCTTGGAGCACAAGGTTGCGTTCAAATGCCCGCAATCTAAAAAAGTGGTTGGGAGAACTTTTGTGGTATGGCCGACAACGTCTTGCTCCGGGTGCATATTCGCATTGAATCGTGCAAAACAAATGGCTTTTGCCGGTTGGAATTTCAAAACCCTGTTCCAGTTCCTCAAATTAGTATTTATAAAGCAAACCAATATAGTCATCGGTACGGTCGAAGGCTTTGACTTTAAGGAAATGGCGGAGAAGAAAAATCTCTTTGTTTTCGGTGATTGCACAAAAAAATTCGTGGCTCAAACAGGACCCCAACGGTTTTTACCAGGATGCCCGCCTCCTCCGGAAAAAATTCTAGAATTTCTAACAGGACGATGTTCGGAAAGGCTCAAAAAATGACAGGGTTTACCATCTCGATGCTAATTGTAAGCATCGGATCATTCTTGCTGGCCTTGTTTGTTCATTCAAGGGGACGGCAGTCTGCGATTAATACTACTTGGGCGCTTTTTTCTGCAAGCGTGGGGGTATGGAGTTTCGGCTATTTTGGATTTTTGTTGTCGAGTACCAAGGGGGAGGCTTTCGTTTGGATTCGGATCTTGTATTGCGGCGCAATTTTAATTCCGACGCTTTGTTTCCATTTCATCTGTGTTTTGTTTAAGTGTTTTGAGAAAAAGAAAAAGCTCATCGCCGCATCTTATTTGTTGAGCGTTTTTTTTGAGCTCGCTAATCTCACGCCTTATTTCGTGAAAGATTTGCGGCCAATTCTTAATTTTAAATGGTGGCCCGTCCCAGGGCCGCTTTTTGCATGTTTTGTTGTTCATTTTATTTTAATGCTGTCCTACGGCATTTATTTAACAACTAAGAACTATCGTATTGCCTCCACGCGCCAAAAGAATCAAATGTTGTATCTTGCTCTTGGGATCGGCATCGCATTCATTGGAGGTTCTACGAATTATTTATCGATTTACGGGCTACCGGTATTCCCGATCGGCAATATATTCGTTATCGCGCTGCCTGCGTTAGTCGCCTACGCCATCGTTAAACATCACCTGATGGACATTTCAATAATCATTAGAAAAACACTCGTATTTGCTGGGGTGTTCGCTTTGTTTATGGCTATTGTTAGTTTGGTGACCGCGCTCACGCAGAGCTATGTTGGAATATCACTGCACATGGGGCCGATGGCCACGAGTCTTTTGAGCGTGCTAATAGCAATCTTCCTGTATGACCCCACGCGCAGGTTCCTTGTTAATATCACCGACCAATATCTCTTTCAAAAAAAATTCTCGCTGACAAGCATTGTCGCTCAAGCCAGTGAAGCGATTGCCCTGGTTCAGAGTTTAAAGTGGCTGTCGCGAAGGATTATTGCGTTCTTAGTCACAAAATGTCGCATTAAGAATGCTCTGGTTTACATTCGATCGCGTGATAGTGAGCTCTTCGTTCGGGGTGCGATCCGTGGCTATTTGAATGATGAGTACCCGCCGGAAGAACTCGACGCCATGCATCCCGTGATTCAGCATCTAAAAAAGCACAGGAGATTTATCGAGATAACTCGATTGGAAGAAAGCCTTCAGAAAAAAGATCTCTCATCGGATGTGCGTAGTCAGCTGGATGCTATCAGGGATTTTCTTAAAGCTTCCAGAGCGGAAGTGATTATCCCTAGTTTTCTGCATCGCAGAATTGAGATGGCTGGAATTGGCAAGGAAAAGCATTCTGAGGATGAGGAAGTTTCTTTACGGAACATTCTCGTCCTCGGAGGAAAGAAATCTGACGAGCAGTATTCGGATGAAGATTTAAACGTTTTTTACGGCCTTGCTCAAGAGTCGGCTTTCGCCATTGAAAATGCGCGACTTTATGATGAGGCTGTTGAGAGGACGAGATTGCTAGAACTAACCAATAGAGATCTTACGGATGCCAACGAAAGATTGAAGGTTACGCAGGCATCTTTGATCGTAGCCGAAAAAAATTCTACTATGGTGGGGATGGCAAAAGCGATTGGCCATGAAGTGAATAATCCATTGTCTACGGTCGCTGGTCGTGCGACTTGGATTTACCGGGATGAATTGCCTGCATTTCAAGATGTCCTCAGGGATGATCCTGTTGCGATTACACCGGAGCATGTTAAGAAGATGAAAAAAGCATATGGCAATATTGAAAATAATGCTCGCAAGATCGAGCAATCCGCTAAGAGAATCGAAATCGTTGTAAAGACCCTAACTGATATTCTAAAGGATACAAAAGGGGAGATTAGTCCGCTGAGTTTACTGGTATTGTTTCGTGAGGCGCGGGAGGCTACTCGTTTTGTCACTTATGAAGAGAATTTGTCCGGTTGCCAGATTGTGGAAGATATTGCGGCTAATCTTATAATCATGGGCAACCTTGAGCAGCTGATGCAGGTGTTCGTTAATTTGATTAAGAATGCATATGAAGCGATGGGGAAACAAACGGAACGACGTATAATCATCCGTGGAAATCCTGATCCCGATGACCCTGCTATGGCTAAAATCGAAGTGGAAGATAATGGCCCTGGTATGCAGGCTGAGGTCTTAACGAATATTTGGAAGCAGGGGTTTACAACAAAGGTTAAAACAAGCGATCAGATTGGAGCTGCTGGCCAAGGTCAGGGGCTTTTTATCTGTAAGCACATGATAGAGTCCGTTCATGGTGGAACCATTTCTGCTAAAAGCGTTCCAGGGCGGGGGACAACTTTTGTTATCAAGTTGCCGATAGCTGACATTGGGAGGTGAAATATGGACAGTGTGTTATTAGTCGATGACGAAGAGGATATCTGTGACTTTCTGAGTAGCGTTCTCCAGAAGATGGGGCTTGATGTGAAGTATGCTTTTTCGGGGGAAGATGCCCTAGCCTTGATTGAAAAACAAAAGTTTGTAATTGCTGTTGTCGATCTTAAGCTTTCGACATCCATTACGGGCTTAAATGTAATTAAAGCGATACGTGATAAAAGCCCGCAGACATTGGTCGCGGCTATGTCCGGATACGTTGATGTTGGATTAGCTCAAGAAACAAGACATCTTGGCGTCTGCGATTATTTGGAAAAACCCCGAGATATTCAGCCGGATATATTTTCAAAAAAGATACAGATGCTGCTATTGAAGTCAGGAAGTCACAAATAGGCTATGAGGAATTTCTTGTTTGTTGATCGCGATGAGGATATTCGGCACTATGTCAGTCACTGTGAAGACCTTGGCCAAGATAAGGATCTGAATATTCAGGTTGCGGCTTCTATTCAGGAGGCAGAAGGCTATCTGAGCCGCGAGGCATTCGATGGGATGATTATTGATGCTATTACTCCTGGGGTTAATAAAATCCTGCCGTTTATTAGACGTCTTCGCAACGAAGAAAACAAGTTGCCAATTACGGCATTGGTAGGTTTTGTGGATATGATCCTAGACGAGCAATTGAAACAAAGCTTGAAGGATGAGCGGGTGAGAATTGTTGATAAGATTCAAGCGTTGAAGCCGGATAACATCCAGCGACTGTTTAACTTGGGTTGAAAAAAACGGGGAGGGACTGTGAACTCAGAGCGTTATACAGTATTGATTGTTGATGACGACGAGGAAATTATAGATTTGCTGAAGGACCATTTTAGGAAAAGAAATTGTGAGGCGATTGCGACGGCTGATCCGCTAACGGTCGTCGAAAAACTCCAGAATTTCTCAATCAAACTAATGCTTCTCGATCTTAAGATGAGGAAATTAAACGGTTTCGAAGTGCTTGATAAAATCAAAAAAGCGGGCGTGCCTTTGCCGCCCACGATCATTATTACCGGGCATTTGCCTAAATATCAGGAACAGCTTTTGAATTGCGGGATCGATGTTCAGGATGTTGTCACGAAACCGTTTAATTTTGAAGCGATGGAGAAATGCATCAATAAGAAGCTTGGTAGCCAGATAGTCGCATCGGAGGTCGGCAGTGAGTATGAAGATGTTCTCTATGAGAAAAATAGATGCCGCCTCGCCTTTGTTGAAGATGAGGTGGATGTTCTAGAGCATTTTTCGGAGTTCTTTAAAGAGCGGAATTACAGCGTTCTTTGTTTTAGTAATGGCACCAAGGCATTCGATTCCTTGCAAAAGGAAAAGGTTGATATTTTGTTTGTCGATATCAAGCTTCCCGGTATGCAAGGGGATTCTCTGATGGAAGAGTTAAGTAAGCTACCAAGCCCCCCTTACATGATCCCGGTTTCTGCCGATCCGATGGGGGATGGTATGGTGGATAGGTTGAAGGCCGTTGGCTGCAAGCATTTCATTTCGAAGCCCTTTGATATCGTAGAGCTCATTGAGCTTGTCAAGACGATCGCTCTTGAAAAGAAGTTGTTGGGCTAGAAGATGATGGGAGGGTAGCTGGCAAAAAGAAGTTTTGCCGGTTTGGTGCCTGTGTTGGTAAAGATGTAGCCCAAGCTTCCGTCAAAATAAATACTTTCGCCTTCTCGTAAGCTTGTTTTCCTGTTTTTTCCCACCTCGACGAGCAATTCTCCGTCTTCGACATAAGCCGATATTTTCGAATCATCCTTCCTCCGCCAGCTTGCTCTCCGTATGCCGCCCTTTGGGTCTATATACATTTCAGCGATCTGATGGCGGTTCAGAGGGCTCGGGAAGAGGGAGGATTTAATCTGGACACCCAGGAAGTGGCGATAATCGATCAATGCCCGGTCGTGAGCGGTTGCGTGATGCAGGTACCCGTCATCTTTTCCCTCAGCGAGTTCTAAGAATCGTGCGAATGGCATTTTAAGACTTTGTGTGATTTTCTCGATCTTGTCCCAGTAGACAACCTGATCTCTTTGAGTTGTATCTTCCAGATACTTAAGCGCTTTTTCATCGAGTCCTGTCAGACGTGATAACTCTGAAAACTGCAGGGGGTGTTTATCGGAATGCGAATAAAGATAGCGGATTTGCTTGATGGCGCGTCCGACAGAGAATGATGCCGAAGTTTTCGGGGTATCAGCGCTTCGAATGCAATCTTCCGCTGTCATCGAGAATGCGAGGCATAGCTGGAGGGGGTTGTCTTTATCCTGATTAATAAAGTGATGTGGTTTGTCCCCTTGAAGACTAAACCCTTGGTTGCCAAATAAGTCAAGCTCTCGCGAGCCGTTATAAACGATTTTAAGTGATCCGCGCTGAACAAAGCCCGTTACTTGATTGGGGTAGGGCAGTTTGAGATCGCGCAGCTCTTTTCCAGCGTCGATATGGATAAGTAGAAAAGAAAAATGCGATGACGCCGCGAATGGGGGAGTTATGAGCGCGATCTGTGACCCGCCGAATGTCAGGGGCTTCTGCTTAAACCAGATATCCTCGCGGTATTTGCTTCTACGTTTCCGGTGTTCTGGATGGATCTCTGAAAGCTTGGTGACGAAGAAGTTCCCAGGGAACCATTCCCTGGCTTCAAGAAGAATCTCTCTCAGAGGCATCTTCAGCGCTTGAGCGATAGCCTCCAGATTTTTTGTGGTCGTGAATTTAGCATAGCCGTTTTCCAGCGTTTTAAGGGCCGCAGGCTTCATTCCGGCGTCCTTGGCAAGCTCAGACTGGGTCATGCCCATCCGCAGGCGTATTTGCTTAATGCCAAGACCTAGATCAAGATTGGACTCTGCTGGAAACTCCGGCATGGCGCTTCTGAATTTTCCTGCAAATTGCTCGTACATAGAACTTTTTTTCTCCTCCTGTTTGCCATCGATGAGCCATCTAACAACTGAATATATCACAAGTTAGATTAGATTTCAATGATTCTAATAAATAAAGATAATAAAACACATTTAGGCATCCTTGACCCCTTCAAGAAGTGCGTGTATGTTTCTTTTAAGGCAAGACAGAAAAGGAGTTAAATCGAAATGAAGATAAACAGTAGTAGGCTTGGAAAAGTAGAAAAGGTAGATATAAAAAAATCTATATTTGCTCAGGAAGCTTGCTCTGGCGAGAGCCTCGTGCCTGATGAGAGGCTATCTTCCTCCGACTGCGTTTCTGTGGCAAGCGAGGGGCATCATGTGAGTCATGTTTTAACATTCTATAGCTACATTGCATATAACGCAGTTAGGGGGAATGGAGTAAGGCAGCACCTTTTAAAGCGGGTAATCCACCACCTTGCCGCTCTTCATGTGAAATCCGCTTGAAAGCGACACCCCATTCCGATTGAACCCGACACCCCGTTCCGATTCAAAGCGACAGGGTATTCCGATTGAAAGCGACACCTTTTTTGAGATTATCGGAATACCCTGTC
>Ga0114951_10005148_pt1 | contig 12229 bp, 14 predicted proteins | sample AM7aDNAmetaG_FD_88677 | JGI IMG/M metagenome (GOLD analysis project Ga0114951, IMG submission 88677) | Freshwater microbial communities from Finland to study Microbial Dark Matter (Phase II) - AM7a DNA metaG | ecosystem: Environmental > Aquatic > Freshwater > Lake | place: Finland: Lake Alinen... | reverse complement strand
GTTACTACCAGGGTCAGAATCAAGGATAATGCCCCTCAATGCATCGGCTAGCGCCAAGGCCCCGGGGCGCGCCAATGAGCGACAAGATCGTGCCCCGCATGTATCGCTTTGATGGGTTCTAGAAGAAAACTCTCAATGGCTTGGGCAACAAATCCAAGGTCGTCAGGAGCATTTTTGATTTGCATGTTCAAAAGAAAAGCCTTCCACCTCACATTATTCACGGAGTCTTTATCGTAAATACCAGAAGAGAAAAATGGCAATGATCCCGGCAGCGGTGTTTTCCGATGTTTGAAAGTCTTTCCAACGGCCTGAACGATTGCTTCCCCTTCAAAATCGAACTGCCTCATCATGCACCAGATATCATAAAAATCTTTCATCCGGCTATTGAGATCGCCTAGTTTGATCATTGCTTCAAATTTCTCAGAAGCTATGCTTTCTGGCGTATAGCCTTTTAGCTCGGGAGCCGGAAAATCAAGAATGACAGGATACTTGATCTTTCGCGCAGAAGGATAAATAACATCGCCAAAGCCGAAATCGATCTGCATCGGGATTTTTGATCGTTCGAGAAAACCCATAAGTTTAATACGTACGCCCGCATACTCCGCATCTTCCTTAATGATTCGTCCTTTGACGGAATCCGACTTAAAAATAAGCCCGTCCGCAGGAACTTCGACGGTACATATATCTTTGATAGCGCCTTCTATTTTTTCGACTTCATTGGTATGCCGCGCCAGGAAATCAATATCGAGGGTCGTTCGTCTCTCCGGCATTTGCCAAGCCGAAAACATCAGCGCGCCTTTCAAAATAAATGCGGCAGAATATTTTGATTTGCTAAAGCGATAAAGAAACCGCTCCATTCCATAATACTGAAGCACTTCGGCAAACACCCTTTGAGTTTCTTCGGCATTGTTTTGAAGACGACCGCGCACAGAGGCAGAAAGATTCTTAATGTCGGGGTTCACACAAGAGCCTCTAGATACGGCCGGACAACATTGGCGACACGGCATATCTTCGCGTATTCCATAATTTCACCTGGTCGGATGTGTTTTTCCATGACTGCGATTTTAAGCGCCTTTTGGACCACATCAAAACCGATTTTATTTCGAAATTTAAAACAGTCGGCAATCGTTTTTGCCAGGCCATAAACATGAACATCATGGCCATCGATCTTATGGGTTTCTATCCCTGCTTTCCAAGCGGTTCCAGAGAAATGAAAAAAAATCACGGGAGGATAATCGATTTTGTTTGCCCGACTTCCAATAGAAATCGCAAGATCAACCCGGCGCGGAATTTCGTCGGTTGCTTGATGAAAAGAAAGGGCGGAAATGAGACATATAACGCTTTTCGGAGATTGCAGAACAGCACCTACAAGATCCGGATCAGAAAGGGTTGGTGCGTCTGCGAGCTGATAAAGCCCATGACCGATTTTTCTGATCTTGCCGGAATCAAAAAGCGCCTTTACCTGCTTACGGTGAAAGCCTTCCTTAAGGATTCTAGAAAAACGCAGTATCCCCTTGTTCTTCCTAAAAGTCCTGATCAGTTCGTCTGTTTTCATACTCATAACATGGGTGTCCTTTTCGTCTTTACTTATTAATAAGCGTAGCTGTTTTGGACACCCATGTCAAGGCGCACTTTTATATTCAAACGACAGGTGAGTATTAAATTTCTAAGACCCGGAAGAGACTTTCACTGAGGAAAAAGTTCGAAAAAAGAGCGTCCCCAGCGACACCAAATCGTACCGTCTCGGAGAGGGACGCTAAAATCGTCATACCCCCTCTAGCGCAGGTTCCCGTATATAGGAAGATCGCCCAGAAGGTTGCGGAGTTGCGGCATCTTAACATGACCTTTGCCGCCATCGCCAAAGGCTTGAACGTCTCCAAGCAACTGACGCTCATAGCGTTCCGCTACTACCAGGATCAGAATCAAGGGTAGCACCCCGAAGGGATCTTTTCCAAAATACAAAACACCGCATTCGTGAAACCTACCATCGATGTTCCTCGAACAGTGCGTAAGGAGATTTTCAGGCCACGGAGTTGTAGAACCGGCGCAACTCTGCGATCACATGGATACTGTCAGTGGCAGCAATCCCGAGGCTTTTGAGATCCACAGGTTCATCAGCCATGGCATCAAGAAAAGCCGTAACATCCCTGCGGATCGCAACAGGAACATAGATAGGCTGCCCAGGATCGATGACGCGATAGAGACGAAAAATATCATTCTTGTGTTTTACGATTGACTTACTATCGACCTGTTCGCCCTTTTTCCTGCGTTCCGTCAAATCAAGCCATGCGAGGGCCTTGAGCGGGATCAGATATCCCAACCAAGGAGACCCCCTGGAGCGTCTTCTTTCCCAAATGAAGGAAATGATAATAATCATCATTGAGAAGAATGGCCGACAAGCTGTCAATATCCTCGCCCACAGGGATCGGCGTCAGGTGGCTTCCTGCAACCAGCGGGAAAGCCTCGGGTTTTCTGGAGAACAGTTCGAGCATCCAAGGATAGCCATCTTCCACGGGTTCCATGAAACGGTAGTAACGCTTCTCGCCTGATAAGTGCTGCTGAACCTTGTACTTCCCGGCACGGATAAACTCCCAGAACGTCTCTCCAAAAGCCTTGTCGAGTACTTCAACGCAAAGAACAATATCAAGATCCTTTGTACCGCGGAACGGCAAGGCCGCCTCCTGCATGATCAGGTCGCAGGCCGCGCCTCCGATCAACACATATTGATGGACATGATCCTTGAAATGCTCTTGGAACCGCTGTATCCGTCTTACCATTTGAAGCTCCTTAACAGATCATCCAGCGCAGACTGCACACGCTCATCGTGGCTGTCCTTCAGGGACAGGTACACCGAGATCTTGTCAGCGCATCCATCGTGCGAAAAACGGTTCGGCGGATACTTCCAGACTTCGACCTCAACAGCCCCGCGGTCATGGGCCGGGATAACACTAACACGATCTTCCCCGACCAGATCCTTCCAATCATTGTACGATACGGCCACGGTCCTATTCTCCGGCGCATTGATCATAGACCAATGCGCCAACGCCGTGTATCCGGCCGATAAAGCCGTCTTAAAATTCAAGCCTGTTACATACACGCGCTTCTTGACTGGGGTTTTAAGGTACGGGCGGATCTGTTTCCAAAGCTCTCCGCGGTTCACGGCAAAACGCAGACAGCGGTTCTTCCCCGCCACCGTATGTTCGCCAATCCCTAGCGCCGCCAGCTCATCGAAAGCACGGGTCATTGTCATAGCAGAAACCTCAAGGATCGAAGCAACCTCGGCCGGCGTAAACGTCAATTTCTTACCCTGATAGAGCGCATAAAGGACCAGTAGCTGCGTGGCCGGACGCAAGGCTGGTCTTTTGATGGAACGGGTCTTCAGGAGCTCCCTAAGGTCAACGGCCATGAACGGCAGATACATCTGGTTCCCAGGCAGGACAAAGGGCACCTTGTGTTTAATGAGACGCTTGCGATCATACGAGCTGATAGCATCCGTAACATAGACAACTTCCATGCCGCATCTGCCGCACACCTGCTCAAGATGCTTGCTAATAACGGCCGGCGTGAACACGGCGTCCTTTTCACCTGCCATAAGCAGGCATATCCCCTTCAGCCATTTCATACTGAAGAAACGATACCCGTCCCTCAAATAAGCCGGATAATTGACCGCACCAGGAAAATGGCGAACCTCGACCTCTATACCGAGGGTCGCAAGCAAGTATCTTTTGAGCTCTTCAACCATTTTATCCATAACATCTCCATAACATCATAATGCAACAGTAACATATCATATGATATTGTGCAAGTATAATGTTAGATGTTGTTTTTATTGCGGGTCCAAGGCCATACGCCGGGAGTTGGAAGACCGGGGTATCCTATTGACGCACAGGTAACCACCCTACTGGTTGCGAGGGCACGCACCAGCGTCCGAGGAGAAATACATGTGTTATGGTACTACCCAGGGTATCCACCTGCGTTATTAGGATACCCCCATTGGAAGATTTGGACGTCCATCCCCTGCCGTCTTATCATTTATCAGCAGGGTATTGCGAGAAAACGGACCAGGTTGCATTGAAAGCGCCATGATCAATTCCAAAATACCCAACTTTTCCGACGCTGCTTTTTACCGGGATAAAGATCCCGCTCCATTCCTGCCACTTCCGCTCTCCGGCAACCGTGATTTTCAACTTGTGTTGTCTTGGAATAACTTGTATTGGCTTTGAATACAAAACGATGAGATGAAATGGGTTACGCCTGGTTTGATGTAACTTACTGGTGGGATTGTTATGTGGCGAGCCACATAAGGCTTGAGATTTCTAAAAAAGGGGTGGAGCGGGATACGGGAATCGTCAGATGAATTCGCCTAAACCCGCTAGGCGCAACGAATTATGCATAATTCTTTTATTTCTGCAACAAATTCTGCAACATTTTCACAGACCGCTCATTTCAAGCGCTTCTAGGCGGCCAGATTCGGTTGAGTGCGAATAATGGTCATTAAGAACTCGCTCATCCATGTGGTCGGTAATCTGCATTATGTCCTTGTTGGGAACCCTCATGCTCTTTAGGTGGGTTATTAATGAATGCCTGAAATCATGGGGATTTGCCTCCCGTTTCAATACACTTTCGCTTACTTTGTGCAGATAATTTCGGTAGGTTTCTTTTTTTATCATGTTACCTTTTGAGTTAGGGAAAAACAGGACGGTATTGTTCTTCCTCAAATTCTCGTACCGCGCCATCACACTCGCCAATTTCGAGTCGATAGTGTTCAGCGTGAATTCCCTTCGGTTCTTTCTGAATTCTTTTTCGATAGTAATGGAGACGGGAGCTCCCGACTCCCAGCGAATATTTTTTGTTTTAAGCGAAAGAGTCTCATTAATCCGCCATCCCAGCTTGGCAAGAAAGTACGTCACCGCATAATACATGTGGTTATCCTGCTCCATGCTGTCCAGAATTGATTTTTTCTCAGCAAGGGTTAGCACCACCTTATTCTTTATTTCGAATTTTGGCGTAGGTAGAGTCCTGATTTCCTTATAAAAACTATCAGTGCAATAATCGGCACGCCAGAATCTGCTAATAATCGCTTTTAGGTGCCCCAGCTCAGTCCTCCAATTCAGCTTCAAGTCTGTCTTGTTATAAGATTGATACTCGAGAAAAACCCCTTTAGGAAGATCGTTTATGCATTTCACTGATGGATAACATTTCTGAAGAAAGTCGAAAAAAAAACGATTGAAGATATTCATCGTCTTGTTAATTGTGCTATAGGCGCAGGGCTCTGCCCTATTATTGATGGTGCTCGTCTCCATCATTCGCAACAAAACATCATGAAGCTCCGAAAAAGTTACCCGCTTCTTATCGTCTAGTTGGCGATGAGGATACTTGAGGATGTATTCATTAATCCAATGCGTTCTGAGTCGCGCCGCATCAAGATATGATTTTTTTTCGAGTTTTATGGTTTTATAAACACGCTTATTAGGATAAGGACAGAAATTTAGCTGACAAACGTAAAGGCCGCGTTTGTCTATCGCACTGATTCCTTCCCGAAAAGCAATCCCGGAATGATGCCTGGTTATTTTCGACATTTGTTTACATTCCCCTGTTATTGACCCATCTCCAAAATGTTGTTTCTAACGCATATGTTCTTTTTCCGATTCTGAATAACGGGCAGCCATTTCGCTTTCGCCATTCCCGGTTTTGAACCGTGTTAAGCGAAACCTTCAAAATCGCCGATATTTCTTCGGTTGTAAGCAACCGAGCATCATCACTTTCCGTTCCCCTGACCACCAGTAAGGCCCTCCCTTCTATATATAGGTATAGTGGAGGACCCCCTAAGCGCCTATGCCAGCGCCTCAAGCCCGCTTATGTGATGCGGATATGCTTCACATAAAAATATAGCAAATTGTTTCCAAATACACAAGGGGATTTTCTCGGGATGTTTTCTTAGAGCTTGAGCCGGTACTTTTTTGGGATTTTAAGGGCGTTACGGGTCTTTAAATACCTTTCCATCTCCCGGTCAGTCAAATACTCTCGGGAGCCGTAACGGATCAACACGATCTTCTTGCGGGAAATTGCGGCACGCAAGCCGCCCCAGGTTAGCCTGTATTTTGCTGCGGCATCCTTAGGTGCAAGCGCGTCCTGCGGAAGTTTTTCAACAATTACGCTTTTTCTTTCCATCACACGGCGTATATTACTAAGAGATTTCTCGTTACGCCATGTTTGTTTTAGCGTTCGAATTGAAAACTCCCACAGAACCAAAGCGGCTCCGCCTCTCAGTCTCAGATCCTCCACTATTTTTGAAAGAACATTATTTGCAACAACGTCGGCCAAGTGTCTTGACCTTCAATAGCTGCTGTTTCAACGATAGAACACTCCCCGTTCAAGCTCCCCTTCGAGAGCCGAGAGAGCTGTCGTCTATGCTGCTAACCCCATTCGAATCATCGTGGCACATAGCGACGTAGCGCACTTCTCTGAGAGGCTCTAGATAAATCTCAGTAGAGATCCCAATTTATATTTCATGATAATCGGGCGAAGAACCGGATCTTTAGAATATTGCCGGAGAATGTCCTTTGTAATGAGCTGGAGTGCTTCATCACGCTTATCCTGCGGGGAATTAATGCGTAAGGTGTTCGTAATGCTCCGCGTGTAGCAATTAACTCCCGCGCTGTCAAAAACCCTTAAAACCAGCGTCAGCCGGACTTCTGCCGATGGATCGACCAGGCTCAGATCCTTGATCCGGATCATCAGTAATCCGCCGGACTTCTCAGGCGCTGCAAAAAGAGACGGCGATTCGCCTTCCTCAGCAATAACTCCCGCGATCTTGAGCCCGGCATTTTCTTTAAGTGTCACTGCAATGCAACGTAAGACGGTTTCAGTCGCACTCGGCTGTGCGGACGGTGCCTGCGCCGGCGAATCGGCCGTTGCTTCTTTCGCGACATCACAGAATACCTCTCCCTGAATGGCGGGAGAAGGAACGGAAGCACACCCGCAAAGAGCCGTGATAGCGGCGAGTGCCAAAGACCGTTTAATCAGCATGGGAAACCTGTCTTGTCACGTCTTTGTGAACTTTCCGGAACCCGACATCAAACCACTCGCCATCCAAGATCACCCCATACACGGAATCTCTGCCGGCAAGCCAGGTCATGAAGTCCGCGATCTGCTCCGGCCGCTGCCTTCTTGCCTCGATCAGATACTCCTGCAGCTGAAGTGTGGCCTTCGAGGGAAGGTAATAAACGCCGACACTCACATGATTCGATGCCAGATCCGTGTGCTTCTCCTCAAAACGAACGATTTTCCCGTTTGAATCCATCTCAGCAACCGCGCATTGCGATTCGCTGGCCTGTTCCTCAGATCCCGAGAGACCAATGAACGTGTAATCGGGGTGTCCCAGGCACGGCAGCAGAAAATGCCCTACACGGAAATCAAAATAACTGGCTCCGCAGAAGACCAGGAAACTCTCGGCTGTGCCGATCGAGGGACGGAGCGCGAGTTCCAGATCCCCGAGACACCTGGGACGGTATCCGAGTTCGTCCATCCCATTATGGAAAAGCCGAAGCGGTTTTTTATAAGAGGATTGATTTTGCCATTCCCTGAAGTTGGGAAAGAACTTCAGATCAATGACCACGATAATCTCGCTTATTGCCGGGATACGCTCAAGCTTCCTCACCAGATGATCGAGTAAGGGTCTCCCCTCAAGATTTAAAAGCGCCTGGGGGATATTCGGATGAAACTGAGATAAACCCGTTTTAAGACATGCCGCAAGAATGATGGCTTTCATAAAATGAACCAGCCCTCCTCAATTGTGAATTTCCAAAAGAAACGCCCGCGCATCCTGTGTTTAACGCTTAGAGCCATTCTTGCGGATTGTGAATCCTTCTTCCCCCGTTCAAGTTGCGGAGTAGCGTTAATAGCTCTCCAGAGCAATCCTGATCTCTCCCCTCGACCGTATGCCCCTCGCCTGAAAACTTTTCTTTCATCCGCCTTCGTTTCTCTATTCCAAAAGGTTTCCCTGTGAGCTCAAGGCGCCGTTTCCGCCTTCTCTCTTGGTCCCTTGTCCGTGAACTCACAGGGATCTTCATTTAAACCTTCTCGCAGTAACCTTCCAGTTTGACGCCAAGTTCCGCGACGCCGTCCTGGAAAGCTTTGTAATACTCGGGAAGCAACGCGATCCCACGCCGAGCGGCGATCATTCCCTTCTGGCCTTTGATCTTCACAAAGAAACGGATGTCTCCCCGGATCTCGCCTTCCACTTCCGCTACGGTAAAGTGCAGCTCTTCACCCTTCCGCGTCTGAATAACGCGCACCTTTTCCTTTTCCACAAACCCCATTTCATTTCGTTCGTCATCCATTTGCCACCCTCCTTTTTTTTTGTTTTTATTTAAAGTGCTTCGAGTAAAAATACAAAGACGGGCTTTCCACCTTCCACTGTCACAGATTTGTCGATCTTCACACCCTGCAGGCTTCTTTGCGCGTCATCTGAAAGGTTCTGCGCGACGTTTAGACGTAACTGGTCCTCAAGGTTGAAGGCATCAGTCGAGGAGCCCCTCCCCAGAAAAAGCGATCCCACGGAAAGAACAGACTCCCCGATCGCCTTAAGAACCTTCATATCCGTATATTTCTGGGTTTTCCCTTTGAGCCCGGCAGCCCCATCCTCGGAAAGAGCCATAGCGTTCACACGGAGCTCGCGCCCGTCAGGCATTACAAGGAGATGGAACCGCACATTGATCCGGTCAAGAGACTTCAGAACGTTCGCTTCTCCAACGAATTTGGCTCCTTTGGGGATAACGACTTTGTCCTCGACTGAGAAATCCTTCGCGAGTACGGCAAGAACAGGCGCTTCAACATTAAAACTGAACACCCGGTCTTCCAGAAACGCCGGGATCTTCGTGCCGGAAGGAATATTGAGCTTCAGTTTTTCCGCGCGGTCCTTCTTTGAGGCATCTTTGGGATCTTCCTGGGGTGCACGAACAAATACCGCAATTTTGCTATCGAGTTTCCGCTTGGACCGCATGGGGATTTTAAGAGGCTTCTCCGGCATCTCGAGTCGCGCGGGTTTTGACGTGGTCTCGATAGCCTGCCCCATGGAGAGTGCAGTCATAGTCAGGCGCTTCTCTTCCGGAGTTACGGAACCAGAGGTCACCTTACGTTTCGAGCTATGTGGCATCAGGATAAGCGCCACAAAAATGACGAGAAGCAGCGCGCCGCCCCACTTCACCCAAGGGACCCCAAGCAGGTCCTTTGCCCGGAACCGCATCTTTTCAAATCCCTCGGGTTCATCCAGAAATGCCGGCTCCGGAGGCGCAGGCGGGGTATTCTTTTTCCTGAAGCGCTCGAAAAGCCTGATCATTTGAACCACCTGAACCCTTTGATCTCGATATCCCGTCCGGAACCCGCTACGGGCGTATCCTCATAGATCCGGAAAACAGGCTTCTGCGCTTTCTCAAGCAACCGGTAATCGAATACGACCACCCCAAAGACCCGGGCGTCCTGGCGAATGAGCGGGTAAAGCACTAATTCCGATGGGAATTCGATACTGCCGGATTCCCGCTTAATAAAAAACTTCCGCTCATAATCAAGAACACCAACCGACGTTTTAAGCACCCGGTAGGGAGTGTCACTACGGTTCAAGACCGAGAACCTCAAGTAGGCTTTGTCCTCCATCCGGGAAAGAGAGAGGAGGCTAATCTCGATCCCCCCTTTTCCTTTCGAACCTTTAAGGGAGAGCATCTGAACGCCAGAGGCGACTTTCTCCTTAAGTTTGTGTTCCGATAGCTTTTCCGCCTTTTCCTCAAGTTTTGTTTCCTTATCTCGGTAGTTTTCTTCCATAACGGTCACCTTCTCCTCCACTTTTTTATCGAACGCGTTTTTAACCAAGGTTTCGTCTTCCTGAGGGAGTCTGAAATCGAGCACGAAATCCGCGGACTCCGGAGGACCCACGGAAACATCGAAAGCAAGCCTCCCCGATTCAGTAACGATCACGAGATTCATTCGTGGGGATGCGTCATCTGTGATGGGTTTTACGAGAACCTGGTTCTCATAGACCTCCACTTTGAAAAGCTCCTGATCTCCGGCGAAGACTTTAAGAGCGGGCTCCGGAAGATCGATCGTGGAGATAAACCCAAGCGCGGTCTGAAGCTTGTAGGCCACGGTCGAGCGCATGGACGTTTTGTAGATATTCTGAGTGGTGCGCCGTAGCTTGTTGAATAATTGGCGCTCCTTTAAGGCTGACTCCGCCGTTTCAGGCGGCTTCACGTCTTCTGCAAAAAGAAAGCCCTGCGTGAAAAACATGAGAGATAGCACTGCGAATAGAATGGTCCGTTTCATCGTTTTAGATCCTCCAGTCGGTTTAAAAGAATTTCCCTGTATTCGTCCACAAGAAGCCCTGAAGGTGTCCCGGGGCTCCTCGGGATTTTCCTGAGCACAAGATCGGATTTCAAAAGAGAAGAATCGAGATAAGACGTGTCCTTGTAGCTTTTGAGCGTGCGAACCCAGACAAGCGAGATAAACGCGTGCTCCGGGGTCTCCCGCTCGAGCTTTCCTTCCTTAAACTCGATTACCGCATTCAGTTTCGCGTCCTGGATCCTCGCAAGAGTCCCCGACTCGATCAGATCGCGCTTAACGGCGCTCTGACACCTACCGCCCATCATGTTCCAGGCTTCCGCCATATCCCGGCTCACGGTGTAAGCGTTATATTCCGCGTAGCGTTTGACGAAGGTCTTCGCGAAATAAAGCATTTCAAGTGCTGAAGGAGCGTTATGGCTCGCGAGATCCGTGATCGCTTCCGCTTTTCCAACGTCCTCCACGCGAATTACGACGGGCGGCCTTTTGGCGAGAACAAAGGCCCCGAAGAGCGCCAAAAAGAGAAGCCCGAGCAGCACCAGACTCACGAGCTTCAGGAACTCTGTCTGAGCTTCGATATCCCCGAAAACCTCGTAGTAACGCCTGCCCATACTTTCAAGTTTTGTCAGAAATCGCGTTTTCATTTGTATTTCGTCCCTCCTCCCGCGCCCGCGGGTTTGTTTTTGGGGAATTGAGCGGGGGTGGTGATATACCTTGCGATAAACGCGGTCCCGGCACCCACCACCGCGGAACCGATCCCGCTCATGCTCCCGCCTGCAGTGATCTGATGAGAAATGAGCGGGACCGAGATGAAAAGAAGGATGAAAAGAACGTTCGCCGCGATCACTGCGGGCCCGTTCGTTTCCTCAGGCAGATAGATCGCTATCACGTTCATGACAGAGATCACTTTCATGAGAATGGAAAGAACGACGGTCCAAAGAGAGACGGAGACGAGGCTTCTTAACCAAAACGCGAGGCCCTGGCTGGTCGATTTGTAGACGCCGAAAGCCACCAGTACCGGACCAAACACATAAAGAAGCGAGAGGAACACAAACCGGAGCCAGTTGAGCACTCCGAGCGCTACGAGCGCGATGATATAGGTCAGGTAATTGAGGATCGCGAGGATGATCCGCGTATCGAATCCTCCGAGATCCTTTTTCTCCGTGATCTCACGAAAAACAGTCCTGATCACTTCCTGAAATTCCTCATGAGGAAGGATCGCTTTGGCAAGCAGGTCCGTTCCGTAAACGATCCATACAAAGAACCGTTCATAAAGAATCATGAGTCCCACGACGAGGATCGTCCTGATGAAAAGGCCCCTATAATCCGAGCGGTCTTTCATCGCTTGAAAATTCTCGTGAAGTATTGCCGCGATGAACATGATCGGGAAAAGGACTGCCGCGGCGGAAGCCGTTACGCCGTAAGCGGACGAGAAAAGATCCGGGATCTGAAGAACGTTCGTGAAAAGAAAGCCCTGGTTATTCATGGGATAACTCCGCGGAAGAGGACAGAATGCTGTCCAGGTATTCGCTCGAGTCCTTAATAAACCGGAGCCGTTCCCGTTCAGCGTCTTTCTCGCGCCGCGAGACCTGCTCGAGCTGGGTGGCCTGCAGCTCAAGCATCTTCGCTATGGATTCCTGGCTTTGCTGGCCGAGAACCATGAGTTCTGAGATCCCCTGAGCCTGGAGCCTTCCCGCGCCCTTAGGACTCGCATCCTGCGCCTGCTCTGAGATCTGCCGGGCGGCATCCCGGAGATCCTGGCCGCCCTCCCGGATCTGACTCGCCAGATTGAAGGCTTCCACCACCTGCATTTCATCAAAGGGAATGTAGAGACGTTCATTCCCTTCCGGGATATTTCCCGTAATCGTTTCAAGAGAAGTCCGGAGATCTTCGGGCG
>Ga0114951_10005145_pt1 | contig 12235 bp, 13 predicted proteins | sample AM7aDNAmetaG_FD_88677 | JGI IMG/M metagenome (GOLD analysis project Ga0114951, IMG submission 88677) | Freshwater microbial communities from Finland to study Microbial Dark Matter (Phase II) - AM7a DNA metaG | ecosystem: Environmental > Aquatic > Freshwater > Lake | place: Finland: Lake Alinen... | reverse complement strand
GGGTTATTGAAGTTGAACCCGATGGAATTCAGCCTCAGCATGACGTCATAATCACCCATTTTGACAGCGTAATCGTCGTTCATGGATGCGAGTGTACCGAAGGCCGTGTAATGGTTGAAATTGAACCCCAGTTCGTTGTACATGCTCATCAGCTTGGTGTCGGTTATGTCTATCTTGTACTTCTTCAGAGCGTTCAACTTATCGAAGCACTTGGTATCATTTATGTTGAACCCGACATCGTACAGCCTCTGCAACAACTTTACATCGGATAGGGTGGATATTATCTCCTTCAGTTTCTTCAGCTTGTCTATGTGGTCGTCGCTCTTGAAGTTGTAACCTATCTTCTGTATGTAGTGTACGTTGTCGTTGTCTGTTATGTCTATGCCTATGTCTATCATGGCGTTGAACCTATCCACTATCAGACCCGTCACTATGCCCGTCTCCACCGACATCTCGACAGCCTTCTGCTTTATGACTGATTGTATCTCGCCCTTTATCTTATCCCTCTCCGCCTTCAATTTTGCCAACTCAGCCTCCAAAGCCACCAGCTTTGGATCCGACTTCGCTTCTGGTTGCACGTAATTCTTTATCCTGCCATCGAGTTCCACCAACTGCGAGTTCATTTCGTTCAGTTTGGACACGCTGTCGTCGAACTCAGAATCCGACATCTTAGTCCTGTTTGCACAGATGTAATCCTCAAGCACCTTTATGTCAACCTTCAGAGCATCGTACTGTTTCTTCAGGGCATCCAATTCCGATTTCGGGGAAGAAGCCTTAGATTTGATGTCGTTTATCTCCTTCTCCAGCACGTTTATCCTCGCTTGTATCTCAGCCAACCTCTTCAATTTCTCTGCGAGAGACGTGTCAGTCTTATCCTCCGCTGGTTTGTTCCAATCAAATGGTATCTTAGATTGGTCGGCGTTCTTGTTGAATGGCGACAGGCTGTCCAGCAAACCTAATAAATCCACCTTCGGTATCTCTATGATGAAAGGCAAGAGTGGTATTATGGCACCGAGGTCGAACTTGAACGCGGGGAACGGTATGTTAGACTTCATCAGCGACCCGAACAAGTTCTTGGCTATCCACGCCTTCGGGTTTGTCAGGAACAACTTCAACTCCTTCAGCACGTTTATCACGCCGGGTACGCCGATACCTATTAGTTCACCCAATTCCAGACCAGCCAGCATGTCTATCCCGTTCTTGAAATAGAGGAAGTTCTTGCAGAAAGACCCCGCCACCTTCACAACCAAATCTATGAACAGTGACAGCAACGCTGGCAACCCGGGGATCTTCGGGCTTGATATGTTCGTGAACATGTCGCTCGAACCGTTCTTGTACCCTATGTTCTTGTATGTCGTTTCGCTGACCTTGCTCTGCGTCTTGAACATGTCCATCATGGTCTCGTTTATGACACCCTGCTTGTCGTACCAAGCGAATATGTTAGATGGCTCGTCGACCCATATCTTCTCCTTACCCTGCTTCATTTTTTTGACATTCTTGTTCTTCAAGCCAAACAACCTGTCCTGCTCCCTGCTGTTGCCGACATCCTCTGTATTCTTGGATAATTTATTCAGGAGCGAATCCAGTTCCGTTTGAAGGGTATCATTCCCCTTGTTCAATAGGTCGGCACTTATAGCATTGGCTAAGTTCTTGTTCTCCAGCAATAATTTATCTATGTCTGATAACCTGCCGCACATATCCTCCAATTTCTTGGCGATGGCATCCATGTCAGATTTGCTCATGGTCGAGTAATTGCTCTTGAAGGAATTCTGGGAGTCGCGCATACCAAGTATTATGTTCTGCCTCTCTATCTCAAGGTTGCGTATAGTCTCGTTGATAGAATCTAGGGCGTGACCCTCTATCTCGGCTTTCTTCTTGCCGATCTGGTCTAATATCTGCTGCCTCTCTGTCAATAAACTATCCAGGTTACTGCTCATCCATAATTGGTTTATTTTTTGGTAAAACCGTATGTCACAGGTAATTTTAATGTCAATACATTGGTCTTGAACCTATTAATTTCGTTGTTAGTCACCATATTAGTAGTTAATTTCAACGTGTTGTTGGTTACCCGATCCACCACAACCTTCTTTACCTCCTCGTCTTTTGTATTAGTGAGTATATCGTCTAGCAATGCCTGCAAGTCGTTGGCGTAATCTATGTTGGTGAACTCGTCGTCGTAGAATAATACATCGGAGAACCAATCCTGCTTCAGTAGTTGGAACGAGTTGTTAGCCATCTTCAAACCGACCATGTGTTCCAACAGTATGTTGCTTTTCTTTATCGCCATGCTGACATCGTACTTGTCGTGCATCCTATCCGAAACGAAATAAGTCTTCCACACCTCCAACCCCATCTCCCTGAGCTTATCTTTCAATTTACCGATGACTATCTCATGTCTATCCAGGTGCGCCCTACCAGATAGCAGACATATTTTATCACCTGAACCAGATAGGTGTTTTATGTTACCTAGAAGGAACTTCACCTCGTTGTGGTTTATGTAGTAATCATCGTAGAACTCTATCCACGACAAACCAAGTCTATCTATGTCAAGTTTCTTCTTCTTGCTCACCTTGTCGAATATGTCCTGCGATATGTAGTACGAGTTCTCGTTGTACTCCACCTTTAGGTTATCCCTCTTGTATAAGTTGTTCTGTATCTTCACGGTATCCGTGTTGTCTAGTTTCAACAGTGGTTTGTCTGGGGATTCTCTGTCTATCACCCACACCTGTCCGCTTATCCTCCACAGTGTGTTGTCTAAATCGAAGAAATGTATCTTTTTGTTACTTGGTCCGAACATCGTCAATATTTTTTACACTATATATAAAAGACAGATGAATATAAAAAAATATCAAACTATTTCAAATAGCTGAACTACATATAAATTATAGCTCACTAATTTTTATACAAATAGATGGTAAAAAGCGAATTGACGATTGATAAATTGATAGAAGAAGCTCGTAATTTATGCACAGAACAATCAAAGATAAAAAACCCAACCCTATACGGAGTAACAGACGGGAAATCCATAGGAACGCACATAGAACACGAATTCAAAAAATACATCGCATCGAAATACGATACTACCATAGGGTCTAGTGCAAAGGGGCTAGATTTACCGCACCCAGATATCCTGACTGACATAAAGGTCACATCCAGCAAACACCCGCAATCATCGTGCCCTTATAGGAATTATGCACAGAAGATATACGGGTTAGGTTACAACTTACTCGTACTTGTCTACTCTAAGACAGACGACCATTCGACCAAAACATCTACATTGACGTTCGACGACTTCAGATTCATACCAATGGAACATACAGCAGATTCTAGGCTCACTTCGTATATTTTGAAAATGTTGAACAGTGGTACCACATCTGAAAAAATTGCGGAATTCTTGATGTACGAGAACGAAGAATACGACGAAACAACATCGGCGTTATTGGCGGAAAAGATAATGACGACACCACCATCGGAAGGCTGGATCACGATATCAGACGCTAGGCAGTGGCGTCTGACATTTAAAAAACAAAAAGCAAACTTTCAGGTTACATCATGATATAATTAAAAAAACAAATAAAAATTATGCCACTACCACATTTTAAAAACACCAAAACCGAGATGGTCGAATTACAACACACAAACCTCTTCGAGGTCGATATCATAACAAATGTTGACGGAGTTGACTTATCAATCATTAAAGAAACAATAACATCGGTTTCCGAGAGACTGTTGATATTCAATGCCTGTGTGATAGACCAAAAATTCCAACCCATGACAGAACTTACCAAATTAATAGGAAAGAAATTTAGCATAAACATAAAATTAACAGATGTCGCGGGAAATATCACAGGGATATACACGTTGAACAATATCGAAATGAGAGATTTCAATACTCTAGGAGAATTTTGTTCTATTGATTTGTCTCAAATAAAACATAATGGACCTAGGACAATATTATTCAAATATAATAGCGAAGATGTCATAACGGAGTTAGCGGTGAAGATATCACCAGAGAACATATCATTCAATGACGTGGTGATAAAAATAATGTAAAAAATATTTTTTATTTGGAAAAAATGTATTAATTTTGACTTTTTAATTTTTATATATAGTTGAAGAAAAATAATAATCATATGATAAGATTGACGAACATACCACAGCAACAACCGGTGCAACCCATCTATAAAGATGGATCGTGGTATCTCTTTGCTTTATCTTGACGATAAAAAATAAAAAGAAATAAAAAACCCGATTCATCAAAAAAATGAGAATCGGGTTTTTTGTTTTTAACAACTAGGTGTAATGTAGCCCGGCCAACATGCGTGTTTTGGGAACACGATATCGCTGGTTCAAATCCAGCCACCTAGACAACTGCCCTATCGTATAACGGTAGTACGAATCTTTTTGGAGGATTATGTCGGAGTTCGAGTCTCTGTGGGGCAACAAAATTTTAACACAATATCATGACTGGGTCACAGTCACCAATGGTTCCGATGAACTTGCACAGCACTTTGGTTATCTCAGTACTCCAACCCATTTTCGCTTGCAGTTGATCCCACGCATCTTTATTCGATATTGCGTTGACCAGGAAATACCTCTTGTTGTTTTTGAATACGTAAGTCTCCATAACATGTAGTTTTTATCATTCAAACGAGTATGACATCATTTATGTTACTATATCACTTATTATAAAGTGAAATTTTTATATATAAAGGAAAAAAGTTATATGAAACACGTAAAATTATTCGAGAAATTCTCCGGCATAGAGAATAGGGCAAGGCTTTCGGACAAGATGTTGTCGACACTGAACGAACAGATCAAGAACGAACTACAATCATCGCAGATATACAGGGCTATATCTTGTTGGTTGGATGACAACGGATGGGTTGAAGCGAGCAAGTACTACTTCAAATCTTCCCAAGAGGAATTGGTCCACATGGATAAGGTTTACAGTTACTTATTCAGCAGGAATTGCAAGGCTGTCGTACCAGCGGTTGATAAAGTGGAAGGAGAATTCAAGGACATAAGGGATATACTGGAGATATCTCTGGAACACGAGATAGCAGTTTCAGAGGAGTGGAATGTCATAGCGGACTTGGCCATAAAAGAGGGGGACAACCCAACGTACGAATTCGCTTGCTTCTTCCAGAAGGAACAGGTAGAGGAAGAGGAGAAATTCAGGAATCTATTGTTCAAGATGAACCTAGACATACCGAATTACGAGCTGGACGAACTGTTCGGCGAACTTGTGTAAAAAAACAAAACCACAGAGTACTCTGTGGTTTTTTCATTTTATTAGAACCTATCTGTTAGACCGCCATCTTTATCCTGCTCGTGTTATTTAGTATCATGGATTCCAATTTGTTCTGTGATACAGCACCGTCTATCGTCTTAGATTCATTGTTCTTAGAAGCTATTATTATAGTGGGTAGGCTGGTTATGTTGAACATCTCGGACAGTTCCGATTCGTCTTCCACGTTGACCCTGAAGAACTTTATGTCGGTGTAGACGGAAGATATGTTGGATAGTATGGTGTCCATCTTCTTGCACGGTTCGCACCAGTCCGCGTAGAAATCTATGACATAAGTCTCCTCCCCATCGTAAGACCACTCGTTTTTACCAGTTTTTGTAAAACCTTTCAGGATAAGTTGTTGCGTCGTTATGTTTTTCATGTGAAAATGTTTTTTAATTTTATATATTTAATTGACGCACCCGTAAAATTGGTTTTTGGGATATATTAACGGTAATGGTCAAAAATGGCAGCGGACGTTAATATCCAAACCCATACCAGACCTATAGCGAATATTACTTTGAAGAAGCCTGAGCCTATTTTATCAAGTTCATGGGCAGAACAATACATCAGAGCGCCGTTAGTAATGGTAAGCATTACGGCAAATAAGCGGTTTATGACATGTTTTTCTTTATCTGTTATTCCTAGTTTAATTTTCATATCTAAGTTATTAATAATTATTATAATATTTGGACTGTTGGCTCTATTCTAAGAAATTGGCGGTTTCGTTTGAATATTCTTGTTTAATGGTGCTTTTAATGTTTAAGTACCACTATTAATTTATTAGATTAACCAGCAAGCCTAGATTCGGGACAGCCCGTCCCTATTTTATTATTTTGACTTTTATATTTAAACTTGGTTATCGTTAAAAATATATCTTATATATAATATCATTTATAAAAGTTTGGATTATTTTTTCAAATAAATATTATATCACCGCCAATTTATTAGAATAGAGCATGACTGTTTTGATTCTGTTTATCTTGAACTTCAATATGAATCCTATATCTGGTTCTTTGTGCTTATCCAGGAATTCTAACTCCGGTATGTATTCCCTCTTGGCTGTTACATTATCGGTGTGTTCCGGTCTCATGGTACCCTCGTATTTAAGCGAGTAATCGGCTTTATTAGCGACGAATTCGACAGAGCAGGGGTAACCATCGTCATCGTAGCAGAAAGTCGATTTCCTGACCTCTGCGAACATATCTGACAATAGGTTGATCGTGTCTTGTTTGAAGTGCTTGATTCCGTTTTTTCTGGTGGGTTGTTTCGGTAGCAGTGGTTCCATATTTATAAATCTATTTTTTAATATATACAAAACAATCGCGCAAATATAATCATTTTTTTAAAAAAACGTTATAGATGCTGGGGATTTTTTTAAAAAATACGAATTTGTATGGTAGTGGTTAAGAAATACGGAGAATACATAACAGAGTCTGTTGACTTAGACAAACAATTATTAGATACATCAAAAAATGGTGATGTTAATAAAGTAAAAGAATTGCTCGACAAAGGTGCTGATAAAGAGGCTAAAGACAAATATGGTTGGACTCCGCTGATATATGCTAGTTGGTACGGACACACAGAAATCGTGAAATTATTACTTGAATATGGTACTGACATAAAAGTATATAATAATGTTAATAAAACTTGCCTAGATTACAAATGCAAAGAAGTGTGGAAACACAAATACACACAAGAACTCATAATAACAGGACAACCACAGAACATAAAGTTCTTCGATGACAAGATAGGAATATTACCTTCTCTTAAAACCAAATACAAGGAAGTCATAGAGATGTCGGAGTTGGGTATATTCGGGTAAAAACGGTAATGCCGATCTAAAAATCGGCATTACCGTAATGAGCAACTAGATATTGCGGCTTCGCATCCAATTTCTTGAACCTAGCACCAGTCCCTATTATCGTCGATATCCACGTGAAATCATGCGAATAACCAGTAGGCCACAACAATTCCCGACCCTTTGATCTTTCTGGGTGCCTGTAGAAATTTACATGGGCGTGCGAAGATGTGCCTATGCTCCCCCACCTAGGCTCTACATACCTCGTGTATAATTTCTTGAATGATGTGTCGAGAACCAAATAATCATCGTAGTAGACCAAATCGAAATTATCATAATCGAAATTATCGTGTATCGTCTTCACGTGATCCTTAGCTATCACATCATCGTTATCTAGGTAACATATCATGTCACCAGTGGCAACCATCAAACCCTGTTGGCGTATACCACCTGAATACGCATCCAGTTTGTTAGACCTTATCAGCTTCACGCTAGGTTCGTTGGAGAAATGTTGCTCGAAAAGTTCGTTGGTCTTGACGCACCCGTCAGACACTATTATCAATTCCTTGTCCTGATGTGTTTGCGATAAGAACGACTTCACCGAACGCACGAACTTCTTATCCATGTTCGGTCTTTCATTTCCACCGAGAACGCCAAGGAACGATGCCATAACCACGCTTACTCTCATTGATTGTCTGAATTATTTTTTAATACTATGTCAGATGACCTGAAATCGTATATGCTTTCTATTTCTTTGTTCAAGAAAAGTTTATAATTTTCGTAACCATCGGAATCATCAGATATCGCATCAGACGATAATTTGTAGACGTCTGTCATATTGACCCTGAGTTCGTACGGAACCATGTCGGCTACGTGTGCTATCAAACTCAATAATATCGTATCGAAAGCCATCAGCGCTGGTATATTCGTGACGTTGACGCTAGATGAGTTTGAAACCATCGACAGCTTCCTGTCCGGGATGTTGAACCTGTCCAGTATCTTTATCTGTTTCAGCGGGTGTTTCCTTATGTCTGACCAACCCGATACATCGTTCTTTGACATGTAAGCCAAAACATCATCAGAATTGACATTATCCTCGCAGTAATCTATCCTTTCTTCTATGTTCATTACCTGACTGTATAGTAATATGTCATCGATCCTGTTAGGTATGAGCAAGTCGTCGTTATCGGAAACGTTCGTGAAACTTATCCTGAAAGCTTCATTCGGGTTAGATCCCAGCGATTTCAACGCGTTGTTCAACTGGTTCACCCCCCTCATGTATATCTTCTCAGAACCTAGCCTATCTACAAGCAACGTGTTGGCGTTGGTCTCCTTGTAGTTTACTGTCTTCTCCACGATCTCGCTGTAACCACCCCAATCCAACAACTGTTTCGGCATGACTGGTCCAACATCGCCGTATTCGGACATGAAATCTGCATCCGTTTTCAGCTTGCTTATGAAATTGTTAATCGATAATAACTTCAACTTCTTGTTGCCCTTGTGTTCCCTTATCATAGCATTCGTATAATTCCGGTATAACGTGTCATTGAACATACAAACACCGTTATCCAGCAAGTATTTTATGTTAGTTTTGTTATTTGACACATACTCCTTGTCGTACGATGACAACGTCCACAAAACTTCGTGAATAACCGAGTTTAAATCAATTTTTATCAATTCTGAGTACGGGAATTCATTCTCGACATTAAAGTTGATCTGATAGGCTAATATGCTGTTTTTAGAGGTATCCTGTTGGTGGTGTGTCTCCCTGTTATATCTCGAAATCTCATCGACAATATCCAGTATCTGCAAATCTAACTTGTTCATCTTTTAGTTTTGTTTTTTGTTATTATATAAAAATGAAAAAGTTTGGTCTATTTTTATGGTTTTTGGACTAATTGTATATCAGTGAATTACAAAAAGGTGCAAGATTATGATATACTACTACTATAACCCTTCCAGACCTACTCGTTTTTTCTCCTTATTTTCTCCAATTCGTTCGATAATTTGAACGAGAAGATATTGAACGTGTCTTCGTCTGATTTGCTTATTTTCTTCATTGTTTGGAAATCTACTACTATAAAACCTTTGTATAAGCCTAGTAAATCTTTGTTCTCGTTGTTTTCGATCCCGATTACGTATATGTATGTTGGTACGTCTGTGTTGGTGGTTAATATCCTGTATATTTCCTTCTTGTCATCTTTACTATTCTTGTTTATGCTAAGAGGACCCATCGATTTTTCAAAATAGGCATCAAAGAGTCTGAGTGATATATTCTGGTAGAAAATCTCATCGTATTCTGCTAATTTGTATTTTGATTCTGAAGCAATTACTGAGAAAAGAGTATATTTTTTGTCGCTGTTTGGTAGATAGCCGTAATTTGTTTGATTGTGGAATAAACACACACTTATTCTATATGAATTTGTCACTGATATTAAATTTTTCATTCTGTCCCTGAGATCATTTAATAAATCTGGTGTCAATAGGAACGGGTATTTATCTATGTCAGTCCTGTCGTATTTTTCGTATGAATTGTTGATAGTTTTATTGCAAACATTCTCGCAAATAACTTTATTGCAGTTATTTTCAGTATCCCGATTCTTCGCTATTTTGTAAGATGATATACCGGTTAATACCGATAATAACAGCAGAGATAACACGTACGATAAAATTTTATAGTATATCTTCATCACGCTATGGTAAGGTAATTTTCTGATATCTTCAATACTATGGTGGTTGAATCTTTGGCATACCCGAGTATCTGCACGATATTATCCGTTGTCGCTGGTGCTGAGTTAGTCCCCTGACCAACCGTGGTAGATGCGAATATTTTGCTGGCAGATCCAACAGTGAACCCGTGCGATGCCTGTGTGAATTTCCCAGACATCTGATACGTAGCGGTATCCCCAGAAGAATAAGCCGATGATATCTTACCTACGACCGACATTGTCGAGATAGTGGTAGCGTTAGACCGATAAATCTTCCCGTCACTCTTCAGGCACACGAAATCATATTGTAATAGATTTTCTCCCGCAATGGCGGTATCGAACGACACAGCATCTACGTAATTTTTTATTTCAGTCGTGAAATCCTGCACATTGGTAGATGAGAAATTTGTCGGTGGCGAGAGGGTTATGTTGCTGGCGTTCAAATTCTGAGAACTACCACCTATGACAGAACCACTCGTAGTGGCAACCCTTACGTTTAGAAATGTGGCATCGACCAATCTCATACGGTTTAAATTGTATGTAGCGGTAGACCCGTACTCGAACGTCAACCTGTAAAACGGTACGATTTCTTGTATGCTAAGACTGCTGAGACCCACGATATTCTGGAACTGGAACGGTGCTTCAGTCAGCGAAGTCGCAAGCGTAGCTGACGTCGATTGCCCCTGACCCATGACGGCTATTATCGGTTCGCTCGTCATGTTCGTCGCCATCAGATAAACCGGGAAATGTCTAACGCTGGTACAGTTCGTGAACCCACCTGTAGTGGTGTTGTTATATTGTGGTACTGCGGTTGCTATATTAGCAGCCGTTATGGCGGAACTACTAGAAACACCAACAAAATCTGTCGTCGCCAATTTCCTCCAAGTATAGTTTGAACCAGAAATAGTTTTTATGTAATATATCGGTATCCTCGCACCTATCACGATGGCATCACCAGATGCCATACCAGTCACTGATGTCACTGTGTATGTCGTACCAGTACCGCTCGATGATATAGTCGTTGTGCCTCGCACAGTCGTCGTGTTTCCGTTCATAACAGTAACTGCTTGACCGGAAACCAGCGTGTGGGCGTTCTGGAAAACGATAGTAGTAGCATTAGTTCCAACTGTTGCCACCTCCGTGAATCCTAGGAATTGATTGACAGTCCTATCCCAGTTTGTAGATGGGTTGGTTGTGGTTGATGTTATGGCGGCGTCGTAGTGGTTGATGTTATTTAGTATATCCTCGCCGAAGAACCCTCCGTTAGATATCTGAACCATCGCCCTACCGAAGTTGTTATTCGTATTGGTGAATGTAGTAAGACCATTGTATTGGCTGAACAGCAAACCAGATTTGTATATGGCACCCTGAGCGTGGTTCCTAGCGTGTGCATAAATATCAGTACCGTAAGTGTGTCTCTCCTCCCCTATCCACGTTATGGTGTTGTCGTCGGAGTTGAAGTAGAAATCCCACAGCAACACATCAGGGTCGTATATAGACCAAGCGGTTTTTGTCAGCACCATGTTAGGTGTGGATACGTTGGTTGTATTATTGTTTATGTAGAAGAAATACGTCCCCTCCGAAGCTGTTGTGGATGCCGAATACGCACCTATTTCAGACGATGTTACTGTGAATTTCTTATTGTTTATGTAATATGTGAAATTTGTGTATGGTGAATTTAATGATATTGTTGCCACTACATTGCCACCAGAATAAGACACAGTAACCTTGAAATTTTTCCTCACGTCCCACGGTATACCAGTGCCCATCTTACTATCAGAACCTCTCTCCAACTCCGTGCTGGACAGTGCCGTCGATTTAGTTGTGTTGAATTCCACATCATTTGCCACAGCCATGTTCTGGTTTATCGTGTTCAGGTATGTGATGTTAGAGTGCTGGTGTGCCAAAGTTATAGCAGACTGAACAGAAGTTATAGAAACGTTGCTGGATTTTATAGTTGTTCCTGACGTATCAGCTTCCAACACCAAATTGTCTATGGTAGTAGCTGAATCACTTGTTATTATAGCATTTGATAAATCCTTGTTGATCGTGTCCAGATAAGTTATATTATTGTGTTGGTGAGCCATCGTAATAGCAGACTGTACTGATGTTATAGATACGCTACTTGTCTTTATAGTATTCCCTGACGTACCAGCCTCCAGAACAATGTTGTCTACGACTGATGTTGTATCCGTGGTTGATATGTTGCTCTCTGACACGTATGGGTACCACGCGGAACCATTCACAGAATGGAAGTTATTACCAGTATCCAAATCTGTGTAAATCGTATTGGGAGTGGTTGTATGATTCGGCGTGCCGTTACCTGTCTGGTACAATATCCCTTCCCTTATTATAGATTTCAAATTGGTCGTTGCCATTCAGTGTCTCTTATTTTCGTTATATATAAATTCATCTCTTCTGTGTTTTTAACCCGCT
>Ga0114951_10005143_pt1 | contig 12238 bp, 17 predicted proteins | sample AM7aDNAmetaG_FD_88677 | JGI IMG/M metagenome (GOLD analysis project Ga0114951, IMG submission 88677) | Freshwater microbial communities from Finland to study Microbial Dark Matter (Phase II) - AM7a DNA metaG | ecosystem: Environmental > Aquatic > Freshwater > Lake | place: Finland: Lake Alinen... | reverse complement strand
CAGTATATAACCCTAATGGTTCTACTTTTAATGATATTGATACATCCGTTGCAGGTGAACTTAGTTTTTACATGCCGCCAAATAATGTGGTGATAGTTGCTAAATTTACTAACCCAGGTACACCTACAGCAGGCGTATATTATGTTTCATTATCGTCAAACCCACCACAAGGTGGTTCTTGTTACTTTCAAACAGATTACGGTCCATCAGTAGATGGTGGTTATAATACAAGTACCCCCGTTGTTATTGAAGGGGCTCCTAATCCTGGTTATCAACTTTTAAACTTTACAGTTACCCCTGGTCCATCTAATATTGATAGAACAAAAGCTGGTGAAGTTAGTTTTTACATGCCATCAACTAATGTATGGGTTACAGCTAATTACGGGGTTTTACCTGCTAACAATTTAGGTGAATACAATGCAGGTATAGTTAATGCTCAAATACCTGCACATACGCACGATTTTCAAATACATTTACAAACAACCAATTCGGCAAATAGTTATCAGAATGGTCCACAAGCAGCCCCAGCATGGCGTTTAGACACGAATACAACATTCACAACATTATCAAATGTAACAACTGATGTTTCACATAACAATAACCCACCAATATACGGCACTTATATGTGGATGAGAATAGCTTAAAACTTCGTACCAGTTTCTTTTACAAAGTCTTTAATCTTTGCAAGCTCAGAAGCCATTGCAATTTCTTGATCTTTTAAAGCTTTTTGTGATGCAAGTAAAGACTCCATTTCTGCAATATTATCTGGGTTGAAAAGATTGTCTGGTGAGTTTACATCACCACCAATCAAATCACCATCAACGTCAATATACCATTTAATCATTCCAATACGCTCCTCTGGTGTACCAAACACTTCAATTATACCAGGGCAATCATCTGCTGGAAAAAAAGGTGTTCTACCTAAATTATGTTGATACTGTTGCATCATACTTTTAAACAATGCATCAATTTCTTTTACATAAATTTCATCTGTTTCTCTCACACCATTTTCAACAATAGGTATAGGAGCTGCTTTTGTTATAGGTAAAAAGAAAAGTATATCTAAGTGTTTAAAACTTTCTCTAACAATTGGTATACACTTTTCTATAAATTTTTCATCTATTCTACCAACTTGTTTTTCGCAACACCATAACGAGTAAACTAAATTATCTAAAGCGCATCTATCAAATATAACATAATCGTCCTTTTTAAAATTTTGCAAATCTTCCACAATTAGATTAAGAATCTTCCATTGTGTGTCTTTATTGGTCTTTTTACTATGTTGTACTTTATTTTTATTTAAGTATTTGCGGTAAGAGTTGCCGCCAACCTTGTACATAGGCCAGTTAGCCAAAAAATCTTTAATCAAGGTTGACTTACCTTGGTTTGCAGTCCCAGAAATAGCAATGCGCATTTAAAGACTTAATGCGCACCGTTTTTAAATCAAGTATTATTTTTTAGGTAATGCAGTAGTACCGGTGGAACTTGCAACGTTTGATTTTGGTTGTGTAACTGGGTTTTGAGCAGCTGGGTTTTGAGCAGCTGGGTTTTGAGCAGCTGGGTTTTGAGCAGCTGGGTTTTTAATTCCGGCGGTTAAAGCGTCAAACGATTTATTTAATAGACCTTTAAAAGCATTAATATTAGCAGGAGATATATTATTTAAATCTATTCCTAAACCTTTCATATCATTAAAAATTTCTTGAGAAGTATCATCAAGCTTTTTCATAGCTGTTTCTCTGTAAGATTTAATTTTAGCTAAATCACCTTGTATTGCACCTGCACGTCTTTGTTGTTGTGCTGCTTGAACCCCAGCAGTATCACCTTTAACTCCTGCAACTGCTCCTTTAGCAATACCAGCAGCTTGATTACCTAAACCCTTTACTGTACCAACAGCTTGAGCACCACGTGCTTTCAATCTATCAAACAAGCCTTCTTGTATAATCTCTTGTGTAGCAGAAGTACCTTTGTACGTCTCGTAAATTTGATGCATATCTTTGTTCATATAATATTATTTATTAAATAATTTTATGAAATACGTGTTCTATTTACTATTATGTTTTACTATATTAGGTTGTAGTATTGTACCAAGTGTGCCTAATTTTAGCAGTTCTGGTAAAATTCCAGACAGTAATATATCAAAAAATGCTGTTATAGTTGTTAAAGCAGAAGAAAGTAAAAAGCAAGTTGATCAAATGGCTGAAGCTAATAAAAAAGTTGAACAAGCTCGTCAAGATATGGAAGTAAAATATGCTACATTTCGAAACGATTTACAAAAAGCATATGATAATTTAAAGAAGCAAGATGATGAAAATTTTGATAAAATTGGTCAATTAAATTACGGGGTATACATGGTAACACAAGAGAAAAAGAAACTAGATATGAACACTCTTGTAGCTCATTTACGTGCAAAAGAAATAATGAACCGTACAGATAGAACTTCACCAGAACAAAAAGCTGCTATTACTGCTGAAATTAATAAAGAAAAATTAATGACAATTGATCAACTGTATACCAAATATAACGGTGCGGTTGAATTAGCTATTGTACAAAAACAAGCATTAGATAATGCTCAAGCAGTTATTGATCAAAAAGAAAAAGAAAAAGCAGCAATTCGAGATGCTGAAAAAGTTACTTTAGATAGACTACAATCTGAAAGAAATGCAGAATTGGATAAAATTAAAAGAGATGCTTCTGATCAACTTGCTTTAGCAAAAGTAGCTCAAAAAGCAGAATTGGTTGGATTAATAGTTAAATCTTTACTTGGTGTTGGTATTTTATTCTTAGTGCTTGCAATACTATTAAAGAGTATAACAATGGGTATTGGTTCAATAGCTTCATTAGCTTTAGCTTATGTTGCTGCAACAGTTGAAATGTGGATAGTTGGAACTTCATTAGGTGGTATAATACTAATAGCTTTAGTAGTAGAAGTAATTATACATCAAAGTAAAGCTAAAAAACTAGCAACTAGACCACCAGAAACCTCAAGTACTACTTAAGATCTAAGAAGTACTGTAAGTGATTAAGCTCAATCTCAATATCAGCCACAATGTTGAGTAAGTCCTGATCCTCTTGACTGCACATTTCAGTTCTAAGATATGATAATAGCTCTCTCTTCTTATTGCTTATAATCTTTTTAACATTCTCTTGGTCCGTTAACGAGTCTATTTCAAAATGGTAAACCTTATTTTCCAATGATTTACCGTATTTGCCGTAGTAAGTCTCAACAAATAAATCAAACTGGTCGTCTAAATTTTGGTAAGCCTTATTTAAGGCTTTATGCTGAGCATATGAAAACGTTTGCCAATGGTAAACTTTTAATTGATTTAAAAAAGATAAAAACGGTACTAACTTCATAAAGATATTTAGTCTACCATAGGTTTATTTGTCATTATCATCACCAGACTTCCAACTATCTGCGTCTCCGCTGTCATCTCCCGTAAAGCGTTTTTGTTCCTCGGGTGGTAGTACATCAAATAAAGAACGAAACGGGGAATCTCCTCTATGCGGCACTATTTTTAAAAAGGTTATATCTGTTCTGTATAATTCTTCAGTCATTCTCGGCTCGTCTTCATATTTAATATATACTTCTTTATTTCTTAATTTTGGATTATAAAAGTTATATATGGTTGTTATCAATGCTTTATAATTACGAGAAGCAAATATTTCAGGTGTTCCATCGTAGTCTTCCCAATCATTAATAGCAACAACTTTGTTATTAGTAATATACTCTACAAATCGATCTCGTCTATATTTACCGCCAAGTTTTTTATACATTTTCCATTGAGAAGTTTCATCAGCCCCGTGTACCCATTTATAGGCGCTACCATTAAATAGCTGGTTAAAGGTCATATGATTAAATGCTTCTATTTGAGTTGGGCTCTGGTTTGACGGGCCTTTGGCACCTTTGGCAATATGATCTTCAATACATTGATCAATTAGATCTTGGGACATTTTCGGATTAAGTTCTTTCATTTCCGGGCTATTAAAGTAGTCAGTCCAATATTTTCTTAAATCATTAGGATTTATTTCATAATTACTTGAGGGGTATATTTTCCAAAAGTAAAATTTAAAACCTGTACGTTTTGTTTCTTCTTTGTTTAACATAGTGTGATTATATTGTTGTTATATTGTTTTTTATATTTTAAAGCTTTATTGAAAAATTTGGTAAGAATTAGGCTAGTATAGAGATCCTCTCACTAACTAAACTTTTAAAGCCAGGTTCCACAGCTGTAAATGCATTCTATTTGAGAATTTAAACCCATACTTCTTACAAAGTTCCGCAACTGTTGGACCTACTTCTAATAACTCTTTACGACTACCACACATTGGCATTATCCATACATTACTGGAATGTAAACCAACATCTGGATTATTTAAATAGTTTTCTAATACTTCTGATAGATCTGATTCTTGTTTAGCAACAAATTTAAAACAAGCATCATGCTCAACCAAATAGCGTAAAACCTCTGGCTTAAAACGTTTTTCAGCTGGGTCACCATTGCTAGATAGTTTAGGTGACGTAGTGTAAGTTACGTTACATCCAATACAATGCCACTCTTTATCGGGCATAATTGTCCCGTTTGTTTCAAAGTCAATATGTAACATTGGTTTACCTACATCCTCAAGACTTAATGCTTGACTATAATTTGCAAATCCCCAACGGTTTCTAATAAACTTTACAAACTCAATTAAATTTTTTTGCTGAATAAAAGGTTCCCCACCTGTTAACTTTAATATTGCACCATCTTTTAAATTCTGATCGTAACCATTCTTTTCATATAATTGCGCAATTTCTTCAAACGTCATCTTATTCTTCTTTGACCAGCTAATATAACTATCACAACCATTTGGTGAGTCTTCACTCTTAAAACCTATGCACGTTAAGTTGCACATAGACATTCTCATAAATACTGATGGGTAACCAATATAACGACCCTCACCTTCTAAAGTGTAAAATACGAAATCATCAGATAAAAATAAAGTTTTAGTAGAGTCAATGGTCATACGGTTATTGTATTATTGTTCCTTTAATATCCACAATTATAGTATAAATAATTTGGATGTCAAATAAAAAATTCCGTAAAGGAAGAAAAGGTGACGGATATAAGGAAAGAGAAATTGAAGACTTAGAAAAGTCTCTTAAAACCAAAAAATGGGAGTATGATTTTAACGTAACTAATAAGTACACGTTTAATGATATACAAAACCGTTTACTTGATGCAATACAAAGAGACGATTCTTACGCAGCCATTGTTGATGGACCTGCTGGTACAGCTAAGACATATTTAGCTGTAATGGCGGCTTTAAAATTAGTGGCTAAACGTAGGCTTGAAAATATAGTATATGTTAGGAGCGTTGTAGAAAGCGCTAGCAAAAGTATTGGTTTCTTACCGGGTGAGATTGAAGAAAAATTCTCCCCTTGGGCAATGCCTCTTAATGATAAACTAGAAGAACTAGTTTCCCCTGACGTTATTAAGAATTTAATAAGTACAAACGTTATTAAATGTATACCTGTAAACTTTTTAAGAGGTTTAACATTTAGAAATAGTTTTGTAATTGTTGATGAAGCACAAAACTTGACACTATCTGAGTTAACAACTATTATGACACGTTTTGGTCATAATAGTAAGTATGTTATTGCTGGTGATTCGTTCCAAGCAGATATCGGTAAAGCAACTGGGTTTCAAAAAATTCTAAACGCTTTTACTTCTCCGGAATGTGTTGAAAAAGGAATACACACATTTAGATTTACTGAAAATGAAATTGTAAGAAGTGAAATCTTACGGTTTATTGTCGGTAGACTTAAGGGCGTTAGCTAACTCTTTAATAGCATCTTCATAGCTAACCATCCTAACTTTATTGGATGGTTGTGAGAACTTTTCCGGCTTAACTGGTTCTAATTTAGCGATTGCATCGTGCATTGACTTATTAACCTGTTGTTCAAGCTTCATAAGCTTTTCATCTCTCTGTTTAACAAAGGGCGCCGTCATGTTCGGTAATTGAACATTCATAGCAGGTGGCGAACCAGCCACCTGGAAACCATACACGTCCCTCAACTTCATTTTATTTATTTAGTTGGATTACCCCAAGAAGTCCCTTTAAAAGGGTCTCTAAATGTATTTTTTGTTTTATCTGTGTATTGAGGTACTTTACGTTCTGCTACTGCAGTTGGTTGTATAACTGGTGGTTGTACTATAGTAGGTTGAATAACAGGTGGTTGAACTGTAGATGCATCCACGGTTATTTTAATTGCATCTGTTTTATTGATTGTGTTAGGATTTAAAGGTGGTTGTAAAAAGTTAATCTTACTAACATTTTCATATGTAGCTGAGTTACCTTCATGTTCCCAAACCTCTACCTTTTCACACCAACATCTATCTAAAGTTAACTTTCTAACGTATTGATCTGCAGCTTCCCAACAATATTGAGCAAATTTTTCAATACCAACACCATCTGGACAAACTCTCAAGTCTATAATACCGCGATCATGTAACATTTCAAATACTGGACGTTGTGGATCATTAGCAGCAATACAAGTTGTGTGGTCAAATTTACTTTCCAATGAAGTTTTTAAATCTTTTAAACCTCCAAAGTCTACAACCCAGTTATTGTTATCTAAAATATCGCAACTAAACCAAAATTTAGCTTGTAATCTGTAACCATGTAAATATTTGCAATGACTGGTAGCGTAAGGTTGACGAAAGGCCGTTGAACCGAGATAAATAACTTTTGTAGATGAAAATTTGGCACTCATATAATATTATATTGTCTTATTATATGAAAGTTCCCTTTATTGTCAACTGGATGGTTTGCGGCGTATTATTTTACGTTGTTTTAATGGAGGCCCAGATTTAGTTTTTTTCTCAGATATCCAATTTTGCGCTTTTCCAATTGTACTTAAAAGACCTTCCATTTTTAATTCAGCTTTTGGAGTTTCATTAACTAGGTAGCCTTCGTAAGATTTATCTTTTTTAACAGGGTCGCTAGATAATTTAACTTTAATAAGTTTTTCTTGCTCTTCAAAAATTTTATCTAATTTACCATGTTTCATGTTATTATTTATTGATTTTAAGATAGTTGATAGTATAATTTACATATGTCTGAAGAACGTATAAAACATCCAACTATACCTACTGCAAATAGCAATTTGCCTAGGTCTGAAGAAGAAAAATCACAAATCATCAATGATGCAACAACTGCATTTGAAGGTTTCTTAGATGCATTAAGAATCGATTGGCGTAATGATCCTAACAGTGAAAATACACCAAGACGAGTAGCTAAGGCTTATGTTTGTGATTTAATTAAAGGTTGTTACGAAGAAGCTCCAAAGATTACTACATTCCCAAATGATGGTTATGATGGTATGGTGTTTCAAGGTGGTATACCTGTTAAGTCAATGTGTAGCCATCATCATTTAGCTTTTACGGGAGTAGCCCATGTGGCTTATATTCCAGGACCATCTGGTAGAGTTATAGGGTTATCTAAACTTAACCGTATTGTTGAGTTTTATGCGCGTCGGCCTCAAATTCAAGAAGGACTCACAACTCAAATTCATAAAGCTATTACTGAAACATGTGAAGGTAATGTTGGTGTGGCAGTCATGTTAAGTGCAACTCATACATGTGCATGCAACAGAGGTGTAAAGCATGATGGTTGTGAGATGAAGACAGCTAAGCTATCTGGTGATTTTATGAATGATCCAGCTGTTAGAGCTGAATTTTATACATTTGTAAACAATATGGGTAAATAATTTAACTGACGTTATTAGTTTTAGTAACGTCAATTAACCCACCCAACTTAACAATAAAGTCTTTACCAATAAGGACTCTTTGTTCGTTTTGAGCCCTATCTGCAATACTAAAAGGTGTATTAGGATAGGGTTCTCCCCCTACTTCAATATCAAACAATACTACTGGACGTTTTTCTATATTTCCAGAACCAATATTAATATCGATCGTATCTTGTAGCTTCTTTGTCAATACCTTTTCTTTTACTGTTCTAAAGGTAACATTACCATTCTGAACCTTTATATCAACCCCGTGTAAGACGTTATAGGCCCCGTTGCCACTATCTACTTTGGCATCTACGGGGCCTATCTCTTTAAACGTAACGGTCTCAATAAGACCTAAAGCTTTTTCAAAAAATAATTTGAATGGTATCACCAAATTATTTAATAGAATGTATTAAGCTTTAGCCTTAAGTTCTTTCTTACGCTCTTGAATCTGTTTACGTAACGTACGCGTTAGCTTACCAATTTCAAGTAATGCCTTGCGTGCACGTGCAGCAGCAGATGAATTATCCTTTTGCATGAACTTTGCAATTTCTTCTTGGAAAGAAGCAAAGTTAGTTGTAATAGCGGTAATGTTGTCTGTCATAATACTTATATTATGATATAAAATATGTTAATCCACTACCTAGCGTTACTTTTTTATTGGGCGGCAATCATTAACCATCTTTTTGCCTTTCTTTTTCATACCTGCTTTATAATACCCTTTCCAACACTTTTGCTCCCACAACGGGTAAAAATCTTTAAATGTTGGCATTACTTCAAAACTATCTTTTACATTAGCCATTAATGCTCCCATATATTTTTTTACAGAACCTTTAGTGCAACCTACTTTTTTACCTGTATCTTTTTTATATATACACTTCCCTTTTATTTTGTAAGGCATAGTATTATTTATTAATGGCAATGCCATTTACGTAGTGCAAGAGCTTTTCTAGTAGGTTCTCCATTAGGTTTCTTCATTGGACCTTTATTGCCTTTCATTCTTGCACAAAAACTTTTACGACGTTTAGCTGCTTTACTACCTGGTTTAAGTTTGCTCGGTTTAGTGGTAACTGCCATAGATAAATGGCTGCCTGGATGTTGTCTACGGTAACTGTTTATTCCTTTTTTATTCAAACCACCTGATGGGCTTTTACCTGCTTTACGTTGCCACGCATACGATTCAGTTAAAACCATTTCTACTAAATCATTAAATCTCATTATATTATTTATAAATAATAATATGAGAATTACCGGAAATGATAAAAGTGAAATATTTGGCAAATACGTTCAAATTAACGAAATGTTAAATTACGGTATTGGGGTACCTAAACAATTACGTACAACATCAATTGGTAATGAAGATAGTGCAGAAGCAGTTGCAAGAAGACCAGCAGCTGCTACAGCAGGTTCCGGTAATCAAACAAATGGGTTTAAAGGTTCAGTAGCTCCAGGAGCTGATGAAAGTTGTGAAGAGGAAGCAGTTGATATGGCAAAAGGTCAATTATTAGCTACAGCTCATAAAGCAGTAGAATTATTTGAAAAGATTCACAATGGTAACAACTTAGAACCTTGGGCAGCAGCTAAAATTACACTAGCTTTAGATTATATTGAAACTGTAGCAGATTATATGCTATATAATCCTGAATCACAGGAACATAATATGAGTGAAACGGAAGTGGTTGAAGTTGAGCCTGAAATTGAAAGTTAAGTAAACTTTTCGTCAAATATCTTTTTAATGTTTGGTAAGTACTTACCGTACAACTCTGTAATAATTTGTTTACGTGTACTTTCATTACCTTTTACATACATATCTCTAAGCGTGGTAGCGCTTGATATGTTCTGTCCCATCACCTTAAAACTTTCTGTTGGCATGGATAAAATATAAGCGTGTTTATCTAGAGTTTCACAATCTTCTACTTTTTTAAATGGTTGAAAGTAAGAAGGGTTGCCATTCTTTTTAGGGTTAAAACTAAATCTTGGATCCTCTTTCATATCTTTCTCACCAACAGCTAATATTAAAATGGTATCTTCTTTTGGAAATCTATTTACTATTTCTGGAGCTTGGTACGGGTTTGATGTTTTAATAACATCGTTTGGATCAATACCACTAGCAATTGCCGTCATTAACTTTTCATCAAAGTTTAAAAAATGTTTAGCTGGGTCAAACTTTGCTGGTCTATCTGATGTGGCTAAATATACTTTAGCTTGAGGAAATTTGTGTTTTAAAGCTTGAAACACCTTTTCATGATGTTTACTAAACGGTTGAAAACGACCGGGATATAAAATAATTGTCCTTCTATTAAACGGTGCATGGTTACCAACTACCATATTAGTTAGTTCATTAAATAATTTTAACTTTTTAGAAGTAACTAAAGCTTCTGTTGGTCCGTAAGGTTTAGGTGTCATGTACATTCCATTATCACCTGGTTGGTAAGGTGGGTTGGTAAAAACACTTCTTGAAGGTAATTTTGTATTAGCAGGTCTGTTAGGTGTATCTATATTAAAACCTTCATCTCCTTCATTATCTTCTTCTTTTTTAGTAACAGGTTTTGTAAATCTTGATGCGTCTCTATTAACAATAAAACTGCCTGTAATTTTAACAGGTACTGAAGCTAATGATTTATTTCTTAGTACTATACCCTCGTGTTTATCAGCTGTTCCCATATCACTACTAACTACTCTTAATAAAGCATCTCCCAAAACTCTTGTACCGTGATATATTACAGCTCCGTCAATAGCGGTTTGATAATCTTTTGGGTTTTTAATAAAAGCGTTAACATCATAACCAGCTAAAACGTTATCATAAATCCCCCTACTCATTGCATCAACTACTTTACCATCTTTAAGAATAATTTTTTTACCAACTGGGTTAGTAGCTTTTAAAAGACTTTGTTCTAAAGTTTCATTATATTTTTTATTATCTTTTACAATTGTAAATGGGTGATTTAACGCAGCTTTATAGTTTGGTGTGGCAGTGTCTTTAACTGGTACATCACCATACACTTTAAAATTATACTCACTAGCAATATTATTTGTTTTATTAACTAGAGAATTGAATGCTTTTTCATCATACCCCACTTCTATACCAGCGCGAGACTTACCTGTTGGGTTTGTAACAAATTTATTAACACCATGTATGGCTAAAAAGTCATGGTCATATGTTAGTACGTTTGTTTGACCTTTTACATATTCCATGTTAAAAAATAAATTTGGATCTTTAAAAAATCCTAATTTTTCTAGTTCTGGCTTGATGCTAGGTAAAGCTTTATTCATTATGTTTAATGTTTTACTACCTGCTTCAAGCATACCATGTCCTTCTCCAAATCTTTCACCTAGTTTGTCTATTGTGATACCTTTTACGTCCAACTCTTTCATTGAACCTCTATCAAGAGCAAACTGAGGATTATCTGTATTTGTTCCAACTAATTTTAAACTTACATTAACACCATCAATTTTTAAAGAAGCAGCATCTTGTTGTACAACACTATAAGCTTTGTTAAAGAATTTAATTAAATCTTTACCATTTTTTACATTAGGTAAATCAAACGGGTGAGCCATATGGCCTCCAGCTCCTCCTTCAATTAAAAAAAATGTCTTGAAGTTATTCATTTTTGAAAAATCCTTTATTAATATATAACTCTCCAGCAGATGCATAAACTTCATCGCCTTTAAACCAACTTGGAAAATTTACATCGTTTAGTAAATTTTTATCAACGTATAACCATTCCATTTTACCTTGCCTATCGCAGTTTACTATGTAACCGTTTATACCTGGTTTTTCTAAAAGTTTAGCTCTTGTAAAGTTCCATAATAATTGTTTTGCATTATCAGAAGCAAATTTTTTAATATCATCAGTATAAGGAACATTTAAATAGCTGTATACAGTATTAATATTATTTTTTAAATACTCAAAAACATTAAAACTTTGCAACATTGGTTCATCTTCTATAACCTTATGTAGCTTACTAATTTTTTCAAACGCTGTAAATAGCGTATTGTATCTAAAATTACCCGCATCGTTTGTTAAACCTTCTTTTTTAGCTGCTTTAATATCAGACTCAGATAATGAAATTTTACTCATTAATGTGTTTAAACCTAGAACTGTGTTAAGAATTATATTATTTTTTTTACCTTCTTCTTTACCTGCACTTCTAAATTTACCAATTTTAATATCTGTAGCACCCATAGGGTAAGCTTTAACTTCAATACCTATATCTTCTATAACCATATCAGCTGCTCCAGAACTTAAATATCTTGTGTCTTGTATACTTGGATATGTTTTTTTTAAAAACCAATAAATAGCTAATTCTCCAAACCCTGAACCTTTAGTTGACCCTTCCGTTTCATTTTTTTTAGGCGGGGTTAATTCAAATAATTTAAGCCACACAGAATGATCTTTAGAATTTATCATTGTAGACCCAATTTTTATACCGTCTATATTTTTTAATTTATCTAAATCCTGTAAAT
>Ga0114951_10005142_pt1 | contig 12239 bp, 9 predicted proteins | sample AM7aDNAmetaG_FD_88677 | JGI IMG/M metagenome (GOLD analysis project Ga0114951, IMG submission 88677) | Freshwater microbial communities from Finland to study Microbial Dark Matter (Phase II) - AM7a DNA metaG | ecosystem: Environmental > Aquatic > Freshwater > Lake | place: Finland: Lake Alinen... | reverse complement strand
AGCCCGTTCTGAGGTCAATTTCTTCAGAGGTTCATGGATAGCAGATTATCCTGATGCAGAAAACTATCTGTCATTGTTTTACAGCAAGAATTTCGCTCCTATTGGACCTAATTACACTCATTTCAAGGATATTACCTATGACAAACTGTATGAAAAATGTCTGACAGAATTAAATGATTCCATACGATTTCATTTTTACAGGCAGATGGACAGTATTGTATTGGATTACGCTCCTGTTGTTGTTTTGTACTATGATGAAGTATTACGGTTTACACAAAAGAACATTTTAGGATTAGGGAATAATCCTCTTAATTTACTGACGTTAAAGAGGGTGAAAATATTGTGAATAAAGAGATATGTTGCATGCAACATATCAACTACAATTAATCATCATTTTTATCCACTACTTCCCAGCTAACTGTGGTCACCTCTTTTTCTGTTGAGAATTGATTGATAATATTTTCGAGTATTTGTGTATGCTTGCCATAAATGAACAGGTCTGCACATATCTCTATAAGGCCATCAGGAGTCTCCGATGAACTTTTTAATGACTTAATCTGAAATTTCGTATTTTTAATTGTTTCAATGAATAAAACCCTTATGTGATTTTCAACATTTTTTGAGCAGATTATTTTGATATTGTAATAAGTAGTTGAAAAATCTGGCTTTATAGGTCTCTTATTGAAAAAGTTCGCTAAAGGGCGAAGCGATAAGTGTGCACCAACAACAGCAATGGTACCCGCTACAGCTATTTCCCATAAACCCATCCCTGCCAAAGAACCTACAGCAGCCGAACACCATAAAGTTGCTGCAGTATTGAGCCCTCTGACAGTAAATCCCTCTTTCATGATAACACCAGCTCCAAGAAAGCCAATACCAGAAACTATCTGAGAGGCAATACGCGATGGACTGGAGTCTCCAGATATTTTTATTGATAATATGACAAATAATGCTGAGCCTAATGAGACAAGTGTATTTGTTCTTAATCCGGCTGTACGATGCCTCCACTGGCGCTCTGTTCCAATGATAGCCCCAAGAAAAAACGCCATCAAAATTCTTGTAATAATTTCAGTATCAATCATTTAAATAATTTATTGGTGAAAGTTTTTGTAATTTTTATAATTAAGCAGCAATGTATATTTGTGTAATTTGTATATACGAAATTAGTTTAAAATTGATTATTTTTGTTTTTTTATATAAAATATTACACACATGCAGTTAAAAGTGACTTTATTTATTCTTTTATTATGTATAAATATTAACAACTGCATTTCTCAGGAAACAGTAACTAAAAAGAGTAAAAAGAAAGAGAAAAATGCCTTTGGAATTCAGATAAAGCCTATCATTCCGAGCAGCATGTTTAGAATTGTTACAAACGAAATATTAACTAAAGAAGGCAATTTATACAATATTAAACCTGAAACCGGTTATTCATTGGGAGCCATGATACGTTTTGGTCTGACGCCGCACTTCACTATTCAGACAGATATTAATTATATTAAACGGAATTTTTCTTTCAGCGTATCTGATAGTGGTTTCACTTCAAAAATTGCATTAAGAGTTGTTTCTTATGAAATTCCTGTTCTTGCTACTTATTTTGTTCGTTTAAGTCGTGACGTATATATGGGACCCACTTTTGGCGCATCATTTCAGTTCTTACCAACAAATTTATATTCTAAAAATGATGTGCTTAATCAATTATCACTTAAAAAGAGTTGGCTGTCAACATCGTTAGTAGCTAATGTAGGCTTTGAATGGCGAACTGAAAGTGCAGGTTATTATTATTTTGGTCCTACTTATAATATGTATTTTAAGCCTATGTTCAGCACACGTATTGAATATATAAATGCTTTGCAACATACTGAAACTGTTCTTACTGACCTGAAAGGTGATTATTTCGGTTTTGTTTTCAGATATGTTTTCCCTCCTAAGTAGTTTATTATTTTTACAACTATTAAAGTAGGTATATGGAAATAAAGGTATAGAGGGAAGATAGGGTAAGGTATAGGAAAAATAAGAATATAGGAAGCTAAGGGAAAAGAAAATTATATAAATTAAAAATATACTATTAATCAAAAAATGCTATTAAAAAAAGATGTTTTATGCCACTTATACCTTTATGTCTTTATACCTTTATACCTAAATAATTCATACATTTATATCTAAATAGAAACGTTTTTTATGATTAGTTTTGAAGAAGCACAGAAGATAATAAACAATAATATTATTTTATTAGATACTGAAAATGCTGTTTTAAAAACATCTTTAGATAGAGTATTGGCTCAGGATGTTGTTTCAGATATAAACATGCCTCCATTCGATAAATCTGCAATGGATGGATATGCCATCAGAAGTAAAGATTTGTTCAATGAATTGGAAATAATTGAAACCATTAAAGCAGGAGATATTCCTCAAAAAAAAATTGGCACTAATCAATGCAGTAAAATTATGACAGGTGCTTTGGTTCCAGAAGGTTCTGATTGTGTAATAAAGGTTGAACAGACTAAAAACATATCTGAAACCAAAATAATATTTAACGGTAAAGAAACCCAGCCCAATATTTCATACAAAGCAGAAGATATTAAACTGGGAGAAATTGTTCTGAAAAAAGGGACAGTAGTTCGCCCTCAGGAACTTGCCATATTAGCTACAGTTGGCTGCACGAATCCTATAGTATATAAATTACCCCGCATCGCCATCATGTCAACAGGTGATGAAATAGTAGAACCTGGCATTTCCCCTGCTACCGGTAAAATACGCAACAGCAATGCTTATCAACTAATCGGACAAGTTCAGAAGTGCGGTGTTGAGCCAAAATACTTAGGTATTATTGAAGATACGGAAGAAGCTACTTTCGACAAAATTTCAGATGCCTTAAAAAGATACGATGTACTTCTTTTAACCGGTGGCATTTCAATGGGTGATTTTGACTTTGTACCTAAGGTAATGACAAAAGCCGGCGTGCAATTATATGTTCAGACTGTTGCCATGAAACCAGGGAAACCAACTGTTTTTGGAAGAAAAGATAACACTTTTGTATTTTGTTTGCCAGGTAATCCCGTATCATCATTTGTCGTTTTTGAGCTATTCGCAAAACCATTCATTAAAGCAATGTCCGGTCATACTACAGATGATAAATTTTTAAAGCTTCCATTGAAAGAAACATTTAATTATAAGATATCGGACAGATTATCATGGGTTCCTGTAAAAATTGATGATAATAATGAAGTAATCCCGGTGACATTCCATGGCTCAGCACATATTTATGCATTATGTTATGCTCAAGGTTTTATGCGGGTTGAAAAGGGTACTGTGCAGATTAAACAAGGAGAAATGGTTCATGTTAGACAGATTTAATCGAAAAATTAATTATTTAAGGATTTCAGTTACAGACCGTTGTAACTTAAGATGTGTATATTGTATGCCCGAAGAAGGTATTAAGTGGATTGAGCATAATAAGATTATCACCTATGAAGAAATTATAGATATAGTAAAAATCGGAATTTCTTTAGGTATAGACAAGTTCAGAATAACAGGTGGAGAGCCACTAATACGCAAAGGTATTGTTGACCTTATCCAAATGATTTCAACAATAAAGGGCATTAAAGATCTGGCATTAACTACTAATGGAATTTTACTTGAACAGTATGCAGAGAAATTAGCAAAAGCGGGCTTGCATCGTATTAATATAAGCCTAGATACTATTAATCCTGAAAAATTTAGTAAATTAACAAGAGGAGGAGATGTAAACGCTGTAATAAAAGGTATCAAGGCAGCTCAAATTGCTGGTTTATCTCCTGTTAAAATTAATTGTGTGATTCATAATAATTCTTTAGAAGAAGATGCTTTAACGGTTAATAAATATTGTATAGAAAATGGTTTACAGGTACGTTTTATACATCAGATGAACCTTTCAGAAGGTAGTTTTGCAGTAGTGGAAGGTGGTACAGGTGGAGACTGTGAAAATTGTAACAGACTTAGAATTACAAGCAATGCCAAGATAAAACCATGTCTTTTCAGTGATGTTGAATATGACATAAGGACGTTAGGGATTGAAAAAGCATTCGAGATGGCATTAAATACAAAACCAGAAAAAGGAGCTCAAAACAAAATAAATTATTTCAATAACATAGGAGGTTAATTTTATGATTAAAAAGAATCCCAAACAACTGACTCATATTGATGCTGTCGGAAAAGCTGTCATGGTGGATGTTGGCAATAAAGAACAACAATTGAGAATTGCAAAAGCTTCAGGATTCATTTCTTTGCAAAAAGAAACCATTGAATTAATCAGAAATAACAGCATTAAAAAGGGGGAGGTATTAACTGTAGCCGAAATAGCTGGTATTCAGGCAGCTAAGCAAACACAACATCTTATTCCACTTTGCCATACTTTATTGCTAACAAAGGTAGATGTACGTACTGTTCTAGACGAAAAAGGAGTAAATGTTTTCTCTGAAGTAAAGTGTATCGGTCAGACCGGTGTTGAGATGGAAGCACTAGCAGCTGTTTCTGTAGCATTATTAACAGTATATGATATGTGTAAAGCTGTAGATAAAAAAATGATTTTGAATGATATTAAGTTAGTTGAAAAGACTAAAAGTGATATTAAATAAAATGAAGAAAGAACTGAAGGAGGAAGTCGAAAGACAGAAGTTGGAATCTGGAAGACATTTAGAAATTAAATCAACTTAAAAAGTAAAACCCAAGTGAAAAAGAAAATTAAAGTTATAGCAGTAAATATTTCAGATAAAAAAGGGACAATAAAGATTCAGGTACCGGAAATTGAATTGACCGGCAAAGGTGTCTCTCATGATGCACATGCCGGTAGCTGGCACCGCCAGGTAAGTCTTTTAGGTATTGAAAGCATCAGTAAGTTCTCTAAAAAGACGAAACGAAAAATTAACTATGGAGAATTTGCAGAGAATATCACTACAGAAGGCATGGTACTGTATGAGACTTTACCTTTAGATAGGTTTAGAGGGAAAAACATAGAACTTGAAGTAACACAGATTGGGAAAGAATGTCATGGCAATACCTGTGCAATTTTTAACGAAGTAGGTCATTGTGTGATGCCAAAAGAAGGTATTTTTTGCAGGGTTATTACAGGCGGTAAACTTAAGGCAGATGATGAAATGAATTATATACCGCGTATCTATAATTTTCATATCATTACATTAAGTGACAGAGCCAGTAAAGGAGAATATGAAGACCTCAGCGGTCCAAAAATAATTGAAATTCTGAATGAACATTACAGTATATCAAGAAGGCAAATTAAAATTGACCATACTATCATTCCTGATGATGCAGAACAACTTACTTTATTGCTTGAAGGTGCTAAAAATGAGTCAGTTGATTTTGTCATTACAACAGGTGGCACGGGTATAGGTCCCAAAGATATTACTCCAGATGTTATTACTTCTATGCTTGACAAAGAAATACCAGGTATTATGGATATGATACGCATGAAATATGGTGCCAGCAAGCCTAATGCTCTGCTAAGCCGAAGTATAGCGGGAGTTATTGGAAAAACATGTGTTTTTGCTTTACCTGGAAGTGTCAAAGCTGTAAACGAATATATGCCAGAAATAATCCCTTTCTTCGACCACCTTATTTATACGATTAATGAGCTTGATCTGCACTAGCTCACAAAAATTAAAATACAATTAAATAAATTTTTATTTGGCATTATTCCAATAATAAAATTTTAAATATTCCGACATATTAGAAGTTCATAATATTTCAGAGGATTAATTTTTTATTAAAATAACTCCGAAAAAAAATTCATATATTTGTCTAATCTATTTATTTTGACAAAAATTTGATAGTTAAACTTTTTTAAAATAATATTATGAAGAAGATTTTTATTGTATTTATTGGAATTTTAATTGTTTCATCAACCTATGGACAATGGACAAATCTTAATCATTCATTGTTGAGTGGATACAATGATGTTGGCATGGTATATACAGGCACATCAGTTTTAATTGCTACAAATGGAGGTATCTTCCGTTCAACAGACAATGGTAATACATGGCAAAGGTCAAACACGGGTTTAGATTCTGCTGACATTAAGATAAAAGATATTACTTATTTAAACAATAAAATTTGGGTAGTTTCTGAAGGACTTTACAGTTCAAGCGATGATGGTGCCTCTTGGACAAAAAATCAGCTAAACGGCTTATCCCCATATGGTTGGATAAACAGTATTGCTAAAAAAGGGAATATGTTATTTATTGATTACAATATTTGGGACAACGTGCTTTTAAAAACAAACACCATATTATGTTATTCATCTAATGGCAATAACTGGTCTTATGGAGATACTTTATCTTATGGAAATAATTTATGGTGGGAGTTTTTACCTGACAACGATTATGCTCTTTTCTTAACTAATAATAATGAGGACACACTTTTCTACACTTTTGATGGCATTACATTAAATGCCTTTTCTAACCTGGGTTTACAAGTAAATTCCAATTTCAATAGCAGATCCTTTTCAATAGATCCATTAGGAAATAATTTCTTTTATACTGATGGGAACAATCCAATGATATATAAATATAATTTTAACACTCAAATGTGGCAACCAAAAATAAATGGGTTGACCACTTATGCTAGTATTTTTAACACCCATTCCCTTGGTAATATTGTTTTTACAACCACTTATAATTTAGTTCCTTTTCCATCTTTAAAGCTCTATTATTCTTTAGATACTGCCTCAACATGGGTAGCTGTAAGCAATCCCGGTATATTATTCCCATTATTTCAGAATTCAATGATAAGAACAGGAAGTAACCGTATCATCAGTAGCGATCTTTTTAATGATTTATGTAAGTCTGACAATAATGGACAATTATGGACAAAGAACACCAATATTATGTCTTTGGATTTTACAAATTTAATTGGCCTTAATAATGGGAACCTATTTGCACAAAGAGATAATTATGGATTGTTAAAATCAGTTGATAATGGCACCACTTGGACTCAATTCAACGGAGATCTACCGACTTATCTGACATTATATTTTGCAAATGAGATTGTTAGCGACGGGAATGTAATGTATGTTACATCTGCAACCCAGCCAAACGGACCTCTTGGTATATATAAAAGCTCCAATTCAGGTACAAACTGGGTAGAACAAACTGCTGCTCCTGATTCATCCAATTCAGTTTTTATGGGAATTAACAGTGGAAAACTTTTTGTTTATTTCAGAAACAGTAGTGGCATTGGTACATATCAGTTTACACCTGACCAAGGAGCCACATGGACTAATATAAGCCCTGCTATTAATACTTTAGCTTTAAATAATGTACTGGGTTTTAAAGGGAATAATGACACACTGTATTTGTTTGGCAGGGATAATCTGAATGCAAAAAAAATATACAGATCAACCAATAGTGGCAGCAGTTTTTCAATAATAACAACGGGATTGGATTTACCAGGTCTGGAAATTTTAATTGGAGACGAAAATGACGGGAGTAAATCACCTATACCTATAGCCTCTTTTGGAGCTAACTCCCACAATTTAATTGTGGCTGTAAGAAACACGAATGTTTACCCCAATCAGCTGCGCTTTTATAAGCTCAATTCTGCACAAAATGCATGGATTGAGATTTCTTCAAATGGTATTGAAATGTCTAACAATGCTTATATCAATTCTTTACAATTTAACAATGGTGTTTGGTATCTGGCAACAAGTATTGGTATTTTTGTAAGTGTTAATAATTGCCTGAACTGGACAAAAATATGGAATAACCAAGGCTTACAATTAGGTATGCAAAATAGAGCATGTGTCGTTCTGAACGATAAGATATTTTTAGGTACTAATGGTACGGGTATTTGGAAAACGCAGATTTCGCAACCTACGCTCACAACAAATGTTGTAACCGATATAACAGGGACACAAGCTAAAAGCGGCGGCACAATTACTTTAACCGGTGGAATGCCTTTTGTTAGAAAGGGTTTATGCTGGGCAACGCATATAAATCCGACCATATTTGATTATTCTGTTAACTCTGGGTTTTCCCAAACTAATTTTGTTGATACCATCACCAACCTTACACCATCAACACTTTATAATATTAAAGCATATATTATTTCGTATAATGATACTATCTATGGAAATGAGCAGAGTTTTACTACTTCCACTATTACAGGAGCTCAAATCAACCCTGCAAATGCTGATTACGGTCTTTCAAACCCTAGTAATATTACAACTAATATAATTTGGAACGATGCCATTATTGTTACCTCAATAGTAGATAATCAGGCTACGCCATACACATTAACATCAAACGATTACAGTGTTGTTGGCAATTTGCTTAAAATAAACCATTCATATCTGGCTTCAGTATTAACCACCGCTGGTCAAAGTGTCACATTAACTATAAACTTTGATATTGGCAATCCAGTTACTTTTGTCATCAATGCAGTACAAGTTTTTATCAACAATGCACAAATAAATCCTAATAATGTTAATTATGACCTTTCTTTACCAGGTCCTGTACAGACCAATATTACATGGAATGATGCTTCTAATATAACATCTATTGTTGACAATCAATTAATACCCTATACACTTTTGGCAGGGGATTTTAATCTTACAGGAAATATTCTCACTATTCAACAATCTTATCTTTCATCCCTACTTACTACATCAGGGCAAATTATTATTCTTACTATCAATTTTAATATTGGTAATTCAGCGGTATTAGTAATTAACGCTATCGAACCAACTATTACTGATGCTGTTATAAATCCAACCTCAGAAGTTTTTGTCACTAATGCTCCCGAAAATGTCAAAACTACAATAACATGGAACGATGCTTCTAACATTTCTTCTATAATAGATAACCAATCTATACCTTACACTCTACTCAATTCAGATTATTCAGTTAATGCTGATACACTTATCATTAATACTTCGTATCTAACAAGCGTCATTCCAAATGTCGATGACTCAATAAAACTAAGTGTAAACTTTAATGTAGGTAACAGCGCACTGCTTAAGATAACTGCTGTCTTATACGTTGGTATTGTTGAAAATTCAAATGATATTGCATTATATCCAAACCCTGTAAGTAATAGCTTATTTGTATCAACTCATTCAAACGATGTAGCTGAAATATCAATTTTTAATATCAATGGACAGAAAGTTTATACTGCAACTCAAAAAGGAATGTTTTTCACTGTTGATGTTTCTAATCTAAATTCAGGCTCATACATGCTTCAGTACAAAACAGATAAGAAAATCGGAACTTATAAATTTGTTATTATTAAATAGTCAAAATGCAAAAACGCTTTATTAGAAGTATTTTCCTTTATATAAATTTCTGGTTTTGTAAATATAAAAAATAAATCTTGAAAAAAATATTTGATTTTATATTAAAGCGCTATCAGATTTTTATTGCTACGTTTATTTTGTTGACGGCATTTATAATTTCCCGGTTGCCATTTTTTATCTACTTGCCTATTGTTGGCTTTCACCCTGACACACCTGATTATTTTATGCCTGTTGTAGTAATTAATAATGGACTCTTGCCAAAATTTGGATTACTTCCTCCTCTTTACCCACTTTTTCTGTATTTCATCGGATACCTTAGCAATAATATACTCTCTGTTGTAATTGTTCAGAATCTTATATCGTTTACCGTTTCTTTATTTTATATTGCTGTTATTTATAAAATTAAAAAAAATCTAACAGTATGGGCAAGTTTGTCTTTTTTTGTTTTTTTTATGTCAAGCTATAGTATTGCTTTTGATACTATGCTAACAACTGAATCTATCTATGCCAGCAGTTTAATATTAATAGCAGCTCTATCTTTATTGAGTTTAAATTATAAAAACAAATATATATGGATATCATTTTCATTAGCTCTCATTTTACCTTTTTTAATAAGACCAAATGGTTTTGTTATTTTCTTTTTACTGTTTCTTTTTATTTTATTTATGTATGTAAATGACTATCCCAGAAGGTTATATGTTTATTTAATTGTACCATTAGTGATAGTTCTTGTATTAGGAGTTATTTATAATTATATAACATTATCACAACCTATTCCAGATAGAATAATGACTTATTTGCCATTTACAGAAAAAAAAGATAAATATCAGATGTCTCTTGATAATTACCAAGGAAAAGAAAAACCTTTTTCAAAAGAAAAAATAAAAGCAATAAGTGATTCCATTTATGGTTATATTGCTGAAGCCAGTAGAAGACAGGTTGAAAGTGGGGAGATAAAATTATATAAAAATAAGTTTTTGAAATTTTTAATATTCTTTAATGCCATATCTTATGATTCCAGAACTTTTTATTATGCAGAACTTAATAGAAGATATAATGATTTCTATATAAATGATTATATTAAAAATACTAATTGGAATGAGTTTAATGTGGTTTTTATTTCAGAAAATTTTAAGAAATTAATGTTTAAGAATTATTATGATAATTTGCCCCCTATTAACTTCTATCAAAATGCAGATTTTAAAAATACAAATTCAAAAATAAATAAATCATATTTACTCAAAGCGTATACCTTGTATTATAATTATTTATTTATGTACTTTTTTAGAACTAAGTTTTTTATTTTAACTCTTAGTATTATTTTTATTTTTTCATTAATAAGATTTTATCAATCACGTTTTAAAGACATTAATAGTTTTTATGTATTTTTTTTAATAGCTATATTGGCATCAACTGCATTATTTTTTACTTTAACCGGATTTAATACAGGCAGTTGGCGTTATGTTTATCCGACTGAATTTATATATTATTTGGTGCCAGTATTTATTCCTTTTTTATTTAACTTTAAAAAAAAGAAAAACAGCCATGCTCAACAATAAAACCATTGCAGTGGTAGTCCCTGCATATAATGAAGAAACCCAAATAGGTTTAGTAATTGAAACCATGCCTTCTTTTGTTGATAAAATAATTGTTGTTAATGATAGTTCAACAGACAAAACTTCTGAAATTGTAAAAAGCTATTGGAATACCCCATTTAATAAAAGCATAGCAATAGAAAATCTACTTTATAAAGATATACCAGGGCATTTTAACAGAGCAGACCGAGCCATTCAAAAGCAGAGCCTTAATGAATTGAGTCTTTTTGCTACATCAATTGTTGAAAATGGTTCTTCAACAATAGAGCGCATTATTCTGATAAACCTTACCAAAAACAGTGGTGTTGGTGCTGCTATAGCACGTGGCTACAAATGGTGCAAAGACTATGGTATAGATTGTACTGCAGTTATGGCAGGCGATGGACAAATGGATCCGGCAGAATTGGAATCTATATGTAAGCCTGTTATTTATGAAAATATTGACTACACAAAAGGGAACAGGTTAATCCATAGAAGTGCATTATTGGTTATACCTAAAATACGTTTTTTTGGTAATTCCATTCTGTCAATTCTTACAAAACTAGCTTCTGGTTATTGGCATGTTTCTGATACTCAAACTGGTTTTACTGCTATTTCAAATAAAGCACTTAATGCTATAAGGTTATACGATATTTACAAGAAATATGGTATGCCGAATGATATGTTGGTCAAACTTAATATTGCCTTCTGTACAATAAAGGAAGTAGAAATTAAGCCGGTATATAACATAGGTGAAAAATCAAAAATGAAACTGTATAAGGTTATTCCTCGTATTTCATGGTTGTTGTTTAAATCATTTTTTAAAAGGCTTTGGGTAAAATACTTGTTCAGAGATTTTCATCCATTATTTTTGTTATATCATTTCTCTTTTATTTTATTGCTGATTTGGATACCTTATTTGATTAAAATGAGCAGAATAATGCTTGCCGGTGCTAATGCTTCAATTGAGACACTGTTTGCATTTACTTTTTTAGGAGTTACTGCTATACAGTTTTTTTTATTTGCAATGTGGATGGATATACAGGATAATGAGAGGCTTTATAAGAGTTAGTTAAAAGAATCAATATTGTCTTAAAATGAATTAGAATAATTATAGTTTCCTATCCTATCTACATAAATTTATACAATCTCTAACCAATATTAATATTTACATCCAAATATGTGCGGCATTTTAGGAATTATCAATAATAATTTTAAAAAAGAGGGAATTGAAAAGTTATTGCGAAAACTTTTTGTAGAAAGTGAGACCAGGGGTAAAGAAGCTTCTGGATTTTGTTTTGCAAATGATAAATTTATTAATGTTGGTAAAACATCACAAACAGCAAGTTTTTTAGTAAAAAATGAGGAATTTAAAAATT
>Ga0114951_10005140_pt1 | contig 12243 bp, 17 predicted proteins | sample AM7aDNAmetaG_FD_88677 | JGI IMG/M metagenome (GOLD analysis project Ga0114951, IMG submission 88677) | Freshwater microbial communities from Finland to study Microbial Dark Matter (Phase II) - AM7a DNA metaG | ecosystem: Environmental > Aquatic > Freshwater > Lake | place: Finland: Lake Alinen... | reverse complement strand
GCGGCGTCAGCGCATCCCCAGCTGGTGCCGGTCCAGGCTGGCGTCTGGCCGGATGCGCAGCTCTGCGGCAGCTGATAGGTGGACGCAACGGAAATGGTGTACTCCGGCGATAGCTCGATGCCGGTGCCAGCCGTGGGAGTTACCGAGCCGCCGCTTGCAATCAGGGATGGCGGATCAATGATGGCCGACCAGGGAATGGATAGAGCGGTGGTCGCGGTGAGCGCTATGCTGGCCGTGGTGGCCGTGGTGGCCGTCAGTGCCGATCGGGCCCAGAGTGCCATCGGCGCGGCGGTCAACTCGATCCGGGGCGCGACGGTCGGGGCCGCATCCTCGCCGCAGCGGAATGATGGCTCCAGCCAGCGCCGGTTGCCGTCGATGGAGCCCAGGCCGAAGTCCAGAGTGAGAACAGCCTGGCCATCGGCCAATGATGTGCCAGTGAATACTTGGGTGGAACCGATCTGCGTTCCACCGGTGGCGCCGTCCCACATGGACACCGACAGGTCACAGGTCCCGGTGTAGGGGGCGCCCAGGTGCATCAACGTGAACTGGAACGTAAAGCCGTCGCCGGGCAGCACGTCAGCCGAGACGGGCGACTGGCCCAGGGCAACGAACACCAGAGCCAGAATGAGAGCGATGCGGCTAAGCCTTTGAGCGACCATTGATCCTCAACACAACGGCGATCAGCACCAGCACGGACGCCATCACCGATAACTCGCCCCACGAAAAGGAATGTTCCAACACCATGTAGTTGCCCGAATCGAGTTTGAACACTTCCTCGACGCTCCCGGCCGGCGTGGGCGTGGCCGTGATGGTCGCCGTGGGCGTGGCGATATCCTGGGCGGAGACGCGGGAGATTGGCGCCACGCTGGCCACCAGCATCAGCAGGAACCCCACGGCCAGCAGGCTAAAGCATCTTTGAGAATTGTTCATCGATCCAATCCACCAGCCATTCAGCGAACCAGGCCAGGATGCCGGCGCCGATGATTTCGGCAATGAGGACGATCGTTCCCTGATACATATACTCAGGGTAAGGCAAATTGGGGCTCAGGTGGTATCGGAAGATTACGCCATATAATTGACATTAGGCCGTCTGTTTTGATAGGATGGGCCATGGGCTGACGCTCAGCCCCGGGAGTCTTCCGGACCAAAAACACAGGAGATAATATGGCCGAGACCTTTGTCGAGCATCTGACGCAGACCAAATCCCGCAACACGGCCCGGGCCTACCTCGAGAGCCTGATAGATTTTGAGCGCTGGTTCGAGGCTGCCAATGGGGAACCGCTCTCGCCGATCCGCCTGACGCCCACCGACGCGCGGGAGTACCGCCAGGCTATGGCGGAGCGCAAGCTGGCGCCGGCTACCATCAACCTGCGGCTGGCGGCCGTCCAGGCCTATGCCGCCTTCAACGGCCTTGACCTGGGTAAGATCAAGTCAACCAAGATCGCCCGGCCAGAGATCCATTGGCTCGGCAAGCAAGAGCAGGCAGCGTTCTGGCGCGAGGTCGAGCGGGATTGCCAGCTGGCACAGTCCCCGGCCGGGCGCGCCCGCACCGTCCGCAACCGGGCCGTGATCGCCCTACTCCTGGGGGCAGGCCTGCGACTTTCTGAACTCTGCGACTTGGATATCGGAGACGTGGAGATGAACCACCGTGCCGGCAATGTGACTGTGCGCCACGGCAAGGGAGACAAAGAGCGGACGGTGCCGCTCAATGCCGACGTGCGCCAGCAGCTGGCGGCCTGGATAGCGATCCGGCCGGACGGCGTTGACTGGCTGTTCGCTGGCCAGCGCCAGGAGCGGCTGCGCCAGACCGGCGTCGCGGAGATGGTCGGAGAATATGCCCGGAGGGCGAAGGTGGAGGCCACGCCCCACAGCCTGCGGCACTCCTTCGCGAAGAACCTGGTCAACGCCGGCGTGGGCATCGAGCGGGTGGCCATGCTGCTGGGCCACGATAGCATCGAGACCACCCGGCTCTATACGCTTCCGAGTCAGCAGGACCTGGCGCACGACGTGGAGCGCCTGGAGATGTGACCCGCCGGCGTCATCGGCATCCATAGCGATGGTCGCCGGCGACCATCGACTTTTCTGGCGATGCAAGATCCCGCTTGACAACACCACCAGTTCTGGCGATAATAACCGATAGACATCGCCATCGGCGGCGGTGGTGCAGCAACGTCAGAAATGGCGAGGTCCAGGTGACTTATCCAGGCGGCAAGAGCGGCTCAGGCGTCTACCAGAGCATCATCAACCAACTCCCACCCCATAAGGTTTATATCGAACCCTTCCTGGGCGGCGGGGCCATCATGCGTCTCAAGCGGCCAGCGTCCTCGAGCATCGGCATAGATATCGATGGCGACGTGTTCGATCAGACCGACTTCTACCAGAGCGTGCCCTACGCGCGGCTGATCGTTGGGGATGGGCTCCGGTTCCTCAAGGATTACGACTGGCAGGGGGACGAGCTGGTCTACTGCGACCCGCCCTATCTGCTGGAGACCCGCAGCAGCCGGCGGCCGATCTATCGCCATGAGATGCTGACGACCGAAGAGCACCTGGATCTGCTATCGCTGCTGAAGACGATACCGGCCGCCGTTGCCATATCTGGCTATTGGTCTGAGCTCTATGCGAGTGAACTGACCGGCTGGCGGTCGATCTCCTTTCAGACCGTCACCCGCGGCGGCGGCCTGGCCACTGAATGGCTCTGGATGAACTACCCGGCCCCGGTGCAGCTGCACGACTATCGCTATCTCGGTGGCGATTTCCGCGCGCGTGAACGCATCAAACGCAAGCAACAGCGCTGGCGCTCCCGCCTGCAATCCATGCCCGACCTGGAACGCTATGCCCTGCTCTCGGTGGTCTCACAGCTGGGCTCGCCAGAAATGGCGATAGCTTCCGGAACGCCCGGGCGTCCTACGCCATAAATGGCGATGCTACCGGCGGTCCATATCGTCGGGGATGGCGATGAAGGCCTGTACCATCAGACAAAGCAGTGACCCCGAGTTAGGTAACAATTCTTCGCGTTGTCAACAGACGACTTACCACTTTGTAGGCAGAAGCTCTATTAGAATCACCCAACAAAAAACACCCCCACCGGTTGGAGGGGGTGTTCACTTTGCGCCTGATTGGCTATATGTGGGGGGTATCGGCGAGAGGGGGCTTGGGAAGCAAGCGTTCTACCACTGAACTACACCCGCACTGGTCTGCACATATCTGGTGGGCTGGAGGGTGGAGCCCCCAGATGTAGCGCAGATTGGCTATTCCGGTTAGCGCGTTATTGAGTCAGGCAAGCGTTCACTACCCCCTATTTTCAACACGCCAACACCCCCACATATTACCACAGCCAATCACGATTTTCAATCACCGTTTGCGCGCACGCCGCAGCTCGTCGAGTGCCGATGATGAGACATCGCGCAGCACATCGGCGCCGACCAGGTGGACATAGCGCTCGGTGGTGCGCGTGGAGGCGTGCCCCAGGATCAGGCTGGTCGTCTTCAGATCGCGCGTCTGGCGCAGCTTGAGCGTGGCGGCCGTGTGGCGCTCGGTGTGTGGTCCCACCTTGCGCAGCGTGCGGGGCACATAGCGCGTCAGGTCCCGGACCACCATCGTCCGGATTCCGCCCGGCTCTAGCCTCCGGCCATGCTCGTTCGTGAAGAGCGCCGGTTCCCCCTGTTCCGCCTCGCGGTATTTCAACAAGTAGCGACTCAGGTCTCGGCGCAGATCTGAGCCGAGCGGGACGATGCGCTCCTTGCGACCTTTGCCAAAGACCTTAGCATAGCCTTCGGCGAAGTTCAGGTGGTCAATATTCAAGCCTGACAGTTCCGACAGGCGGACGCCCGTGTCCAGGAAGAAGCTGTGCACGCAGTAGTCACGCCAGGCGTTGCGGTCGCCGCTGCCCTGGACCTGGTCCAGCAGCTCATTGACTTCTTCAGGCGTCAGCGCATCCGGCAACTTACTGTCGCATCGCGGTGCCTTCACCTTCCGCACCGGGCTCTTGAGCACCAGGTCTTCTTGTTCCAGCCAGTTGCAGTAGGCCTTCAGGTTGCGATAGTGGATGTTGACCGTGGCACCGCTCAGCGCCTTATGCGCCTGGTTGCGGGGCGCGGCCGGTGCGCCCTCGGTCGCATCCTTGCCGCTCAGCCAGACCAGATAGGTCCGGATGACATCCGGCTGTAGCTGCTCGATGGTCAGATCGCCAAAACGCTCCACGAAGGTATCGCGGGTGCGCTCCAGGATGGCCAGGTAGTTGCGTGTCAGGTTGCGCGAAGTCTGGGCCAGCAGGTACGACTCAAAGCCGGTCACGAACGTGCACTTAGGTTTCTCGATCATTGTCTCATATCTCCCTACCCTCCTCGCAGAATAAGAAATGGCCGCCCTATGTTGACAGGACGGCCATCGCTGAGATATGATGATTCTAGCCGCCCGCTGCATCGGGTTGCCATCCGAAAAACCACCTTGCCGGGTGGTTTTTCTTTTCCCGCCGCAACTCCTGCGACGGGTCATTGGCAAAATCAGTGTAGCTCAAACCCCACAAAGAGTCCATATTTCATAGAACATTAGTCTTAGCTAAGGTGTCGCCTGTTTGACACTTCGACAGGTCGACAGCTCGACATGATGACAATAAGTGCGTTCTTATGTCCAAGTGTCGCCTGTTTGACACTTCGACAGATTGACACTCGACACCTAAGGTGTCGAGGTGTCGACCTGTCGAGCTGTCATGGGTGTCGACAGTTCGCTCGACGGTTCAAAACTACGGTATAGACAGTGCCCCCTAGGGGGCACTGTCTATACCGTAGGGTAAGCCTTTATTGACAGTGGTGCTATTATCAGGGCAGGAGGAATGGCGATGGATAATCTCTTGGAGGCCTTTGACCGGTTCATGCATCTGAAGAAGTCGACCCTGAAAGATGGGCTCAAGCTCTATTGGGCTATGCTGCGTGCGAGCATGTTCAATGGGTTGGTGGCATGCATCCTTCTTAGCACAATGGTCATGTTATCCGGGATGGCGAATGGCCGAACGCCGCCATTGAGCGGTGGCCCAATTGCCTGGCTGGGTAGCGCTCTGTTCGTGGCATTGTTTTCAAACACACTTTATCTGGGGGCGCTCGGCATTGTTCGCGTCTGCAGGGTTGTGTTGTGGGTTTCAGTGTTTCACTAACGGAAGGTAGACCGGAGAGAGGGCTAACGCGGATGAGCCGATTGACGGTACTGCTATAATACTTTTGAGAGGCGGCATCCCAATCCCCCTTTCACGAAAACGCGCCGGCAATGCGAATGCCGGCGCGTTTGTTTTTATGAAGTTGTTAGCCCAAGACCAGTGGAGAAGCGAAAGCAATTCTGAACGTCCATTGGCGGGGCTGCCGACAGAGGTGATCCCAAGCCATCTCTCCAGCGCTGGCTAGATCGGCTTCCCCCATCTGCGCTAGGTAGTAATAAATCCTCTGGCTTATCCCCATCCTATTTCTTGCCATGCTTCGCCTCCAGTTCTTTCAAGAGCTTTTCCTGCTCTGAATGACTTATCCGATAGATGATGGCGTTCACCCGTTCCAGCGTATCGTTCAGATCTGGAGGAGGTTCTTTGTCGATCAGCTCATATATGTAGCGGGACGTCGTCCCAAACTGCCTGGCCAGCAAAGGGATACTAAGTTTTCCAGGAACCTCAGCCGCATTCAGCCAATCGTTCACTGTCGCCACGCTCAAGCCAATATCGCGGGCAAGGTTCGCCCCGCGGTATTTGCGACTGCCATGCTCAAACATTTGCGTATGCAGCCAGTCTGAGAATTTAGACATTTCCGCAATTATAAGCCTGTATTACAATGCTTGACAAATCACGGATTTTCTTATATTATCAGACTATCTACTAATTAGGAAAATCCATGAAATACACAATCCCCGTAAATGTTCGACTAGATGAGACGACCGACAAAAAGCTCTATCGGCTGGCAAAGTCGATGCGGCGCGACAAGTCAGAAGCCATACGCATTTTGATTCAGGACGCTGATATCACCGCCTATGAACGCTGTGCAAAAACAACGGTAACGCCTGGTGGATGCAACGCGCACACGATCAAGCCGAGCACTAAGCAATAAAAACGGCCCGGCTGTGATCCGGGCCTGCGGCGGAAAGGGACACTGACCGCCGCATCTCTATTCTAGCAGAAAGGGACACATTATGAGCACGCAAAAAGAACGCGACGAACAAGCTGAACGGATGAAGGACGCGGCCAAGCTGGCGGACGCCGACAAGCGCCAGCACATCAGCCAATTCATCTGCATGACCTGCCAGGATCGACCGACCTTTGAAGACTTCGACCTATTCGTCAACCACCTGGAACAGATCCACCAGGTGAACGTGCGGGACGCGGAGATCGACCGGCAGATAACCCTGCACTTGAATGGAACAAACTGGTACGAGACGCACTACGACTCGACCATCATCGGGTACGACGTCCGCTTCGTCAGCCTGTTCCGTAACGAGCGCGGCGCCGACGATCCCATGCGGCGGATGTAGGGGGATGCCATGACCGACGAAATCGAAGACCCAGAGTTTGAAAAAGAACTGCGCGAGCTCCGCGCGAAGTACCGCGAAGAGAACAAGCGCGTCGGCGAGTTCAACAGGAATAGGATGGACGATCTGATGAAGATCATCAATGAACTCGATATCCAAAAAAACAAGTTCCAGGCTCAAGGCCGCGGATGCGCCTGCGACCCGACTGGAACCTGCGCCGCGCACGCCGGGGCCTTCAATGCCATCAACGAATGCATGGATAAGCTTACGCTGGCCTTCCGCGATCTTCAGCACAACAACCAGGAGTTGCGGCGATGACCAAGCTCAATCAGGCCACCTTAGACGCCATCGAGCGCCATCTGCCGATGTACCTGCAAGTCAACCACGGCAGCATCGCCATCATGACCACGACGCGCCAGAACGAGAACGGCAGCCAGCGCTGCCGGAAGCTGGCCTGGGGATCACTGCCCTGGGTGATCCAGGCGGTCAAGGCCATCTTCGACGCCGGCGGCGCTGTGGACATCGACTCGCTTCCCTGGTGGACCGACCAGTTCAACGCCTGGGATTACGGCTGGAGCATGGGCATGGACAAAGAGCGCGACGAACTCCGCGCCCTCTGGCGTCTCCATTGCCAGCGGCCGCATCAGCAGCCGGTATGGTGACCGATGGATATCCCCCCCCCCCAACACGCAGCTCTATCTGCCACTCCACGGTGACCCGGTGAAGACTTACACACGCTGCCCGCCAGGCTATCACATCGAGAAGGACGCCGAGGGTTTCTATGACATCTATTGCGCCGGCTCTCGCATCGGCAACTGCATCAACGCCCAGGAAGCGCGAGCCTTGGCCTGTAGTCACAATTCCGCTATGCGGGCGGCCTGCAAGAAGGATGGTGGTACCTGGCGGGCGAAGCCGGTCAGCCGGGCGCAGCGGATGCAGGCGAAACAGGAAGCGGAAGAATGAACAAGACCCTCGCCAAATCCATCGTGGCCACCGGCGGACTGACCGGACTGGGCCTGGCGCTCCAGCCGCTGCTGGCGGACCCCGACCTGCGCTACATCGCCCATGCGGGAGCGGAGTGTCTGCTGATCACCGGCACCGTCGCCGGCTGCGTCGTCGTGGCCGGTGTGGCCATACACCAGCTGGCCACCTGGGAGCGCGACCTTCCGCCGACAGCGCAGAGTCTGCTTCCGGCCCAGTTCGCCAAGTCGGTCGAGGCGGTCCGCCTGATGCGGGACGAGTTGCGGAACCGCCAGGAGGCCCAGGCCTACGACGTCTACGACACTACCGAGTCCTGGCGGGCCGGCGTCATCCGCTTCGCCTTCTTCGCCAACTCCAACGGCTGGGGCTGGCGCGACCTGGCGCCGCATATGAACCGGGACGACTGGAAGCGCTGCACCCAGCTGCTGGCCGAGGCCGGCATCATCACCTTGGCGCGCGGCAACCGGCCCACGGCCTGGGCGGCGGGGTGGACCTATCCCGAGTTCCGGATGTCCATCAAGCATCGCGGGCTCGACCTTCCCTATCCGAGCAAAGAAATCGCCCCGCACATCGAATGGACCCGGGACGTCACGCACTGGCACGCACAGAACACACACATCGCACACACCGCACACACGACACAGGAGGCCCAATGATCAATAAAACCAAAATCGAACCCGGCTAGGACATGTATCGGAGCTTGAATAATGAGAGCGTCCAGCGCCAGATCAACTACGCCGGCGCCCGCAACATCACAGTGCTGCCGGTGACTGAAGGGGATGGGACGCCCTGCTACGGCGTCTACCATTGCGGCCGGCTGCTATGCCGATGCCTGTTGCTCCAGGATGCGGCTGAGCTGGCCGTCTCCCTGGCCTACTACCATCAAGGTATTTAATCGCTAGCCCCGAGGGGCTAGGCCTCCTCGCTAGCCGGGCCAGGGAATCATTGGCCCCTGGCCCGGCACTCAAGGATAAATCAAATGGCATACGTCATCTATCGCACATCCAGGGTCGAATGTCCTTATTGCGGCAGTAAACGCAAGTCGCGGCATATGCTGGACGGCTGCTGCCTGTGGTGCTGGCTGGACGGCACGCGCAAGCGCGCCCTACGCAATCACCGCCATTCAAGCAAACGGAACAAACATGCCTAACCTGGATTACGGAGCCTGGGCGGCGGCCCGACTGCGCGACGGCTGCGCGCTGGATGCACTCGACCTGCCCCGCATCACCGGCACCTGGCGGGAGTGGCTGGGCGTCTGCCGGGCGCTCAACGGCGGCGACCGGCGGGCCGCCTTCGACGGCTGGACGCGCTCGCATCCGGAGCGCGATAGCATTATCGCCACCGTCTTCGCCGTCCCCCCCACCCTGACGGCCTACCCTGAAGAGGCAGCCAAACCCTTCCGGGAGATCTCCGTCTACACCGACGTCCCGCCGCTGCCGGCCCCGGCCCGGCTCACCGGCGCGATGGAGCGGGCGGCCTCGGACACGGGCGCCTTCCTCGCGGACTACGCCAACTACTCCAACCAGATCGCCAACACCATCCCCCGGGAGATGGCCGAGGCCGCGGCGCTCAGCATCGCCAGCATCGCCGTGGCCAGGCGGCTCTACTTCCCCACCTACTTCGAGCCGCAGATCTACCCGCTGCTCTGGATCCTATGGGTGGCCGAGAGCACCGTGTTCCACAAGACCACCGCCCTCAACGTGGCCCGGCGCGCCATCCGCCAGAACATGGCCCACCTGCTGCTGCCCGATGAGAGCTCCTCCGACCGGCTGATCCAGGATCTGGCCGGGATGAAGCCCTCGAACTTCGAGCAGCTCCCGCTTTTCGACCAGGCCCGCTGGCGGCTCGGGGCCCGGCACTCCGGGCAGCGCGGCATCGTCATCGATGAGGCCTCGTCGCTCTTCTCGGGCTTCCGCAAGGACTACAACATCGGCAAGGTGGAAGTATTCCTGAAGGCCTACGACTGCGACGACGAGAAGGTCCACAGCACGGTGAAGCACGGCAACATCTACATGCGCTGGCTCTACATGCCGATGCTGGGGGCCACCACCCCCGCCGCCATCCAGTCGGCCGCCAATCTATCCATGTGGCAGATGGGCTTCTGGCCGAGGTTCTGCGTGCTGGTGCCCGAGCGGCTGTTCCCGGACGCCATCCAGCATTCGGATGAGCTGATCTCCCGGCCGGCCGTCATCGACCAGACGCTTACCCGATTGCTGGAGGCGCTGCCCCTGCCCGACGACCAGGCCATCTACGAGCGCGGCGAGTCGCCCAAGTCCCTCGAGGTCACTTACACCAAGGAAGTCTGGAAGCACTGGGTGAAGTATGACGACGCGCTGAGCCACACGCTCCAGCACCCGGACGCGACGGCCGACGACCGTCTGCGCAAGATGTACGGCCGCAACCCGGTCAAGCTGCTCCAGGTGGCCACGCTCCTGGCGGCGCTGGACTGGGACGGGATGGGCGCGCCCCACGTCGCGATGAGCCACTATGCCCGGGCCCACCAGATCGTGGAGTGCTGGCGCGTCAACGCGCACCGCTTCGTCGAAGTGATGGACCGGCCGCTGACGGGCGAGGACCGGGAGCGGCGCGTCCTCAACACCCTGGCGCACCTGGACGAGAAGCAGGTGGCGGCCACTACCCGCGAGATCCAGCGCTCCACCGGCTGGCCGCGCGACCAGGTCGACAAGCTGCTGCAGCAGATGAGCGCCGACAACCTGATCGTGGAAGAAGAGAGCGCCAACAAGCGCACCCGGTTCTGGAAGGCGGTGGTCACCCATGCAGCCGCAAATTGACACCGCCAAGCTCAAGACCATCGCCATCGGGCCGATCATCCAGCGCGACCTGGGATCCGCCCGCCGGCAGAGCGGCCATCATCTGTACTGGCTCTGCCCCTTTCACCCGGACCACTTGCCGAGCTTGGACGTGGACGTGAACAAGAACCGCGTGTTCTGCAACATCTGCAGCTTCGGCCTGGACCCGGTGGGCTGGGTGATGAAGTACCGGCACCTGGGCTTCGTCGAGGCCGCCAGGGAACTGGACGCGGTCGAAGTGCAGCCGGTGGCCGTCGTGCCCCTGGCGCCGAAACCGCCGGCGGCATCGCCGTCGACGGCGTGGGGATCCAGCGCCGAGACCATCGTGGGGCTGGGCGCGCGCTGCCTGTGGTCCGGGGCCGAGGCCTCCAGCCGGGTGTTGGCCTACCTGCAGCGCCGAGGCCTGCAAGTGAAGACACTGCGCCGCTGGGAAGTCGGTTACATCCCGCAAGACCGGACCCTTGACGGCGTGTTCGTCAATCCCGGCATCCTGCTGCCCTGCCGGATGGAGGGCCAGCTGACTTACATCACCATCCGGCTCCTGCCCGGCCACCAGGTGAAGTGCAGTAAGTGCGGCCTGACCGTGGCCCTGACGACCACCAACCAATGCCCGGCCTGCCAGGCGAAGTTGAAGTACCGCTCGGTGCCGGGCGGGGTTCCGGGACTGTGGGGCGCCGACACCTGCCGCGGCCGGCGCGTGGTCTTCGGATGTGAGGGCGAGTTCGATGCCATGCTGGCCTGGCAGGAAGCGGGATCGCTCGGGGGCGTGTTCACCCGGACGAACGGCGCCGGAAAGCAATGGCGCGATGAGTGGTCGCTCTACCTGCTGGACGCCGACGCCATCCTGTTGCTCCTGGACAATGACGCCGCCGGCGAAGCGGGCAAGCAGAAGCTGGCGCTGCTCGGCGAGCGGATGGTGGCCGAGACGGTGCCGGGCGGCTATAAGGACCTGACCGAGTATGCCCTGCATGGTGGGAGTCTCTTCCAGTGGTTGCAGCTCGCCAAATACACGGCGTTGATGCAGCCCTTCGCCGACGCAGCCGAGCAGGCCACCCTGCTGCGCGGCCGTCTGGATTCCGATCTGCCGGCCAGCTTGGCCGCCGATTACAAGACTGACCTAATGGAACTGGGAGCCTTCTATGACTAAGTGCCCGAAGTGTGGATGCCAACTCAACCGAATTATCTTTCACGGATTGGATGTGATCTATTGCGATGACAGATTCTGTACCTATCTCACTACCGGCCGTCGTCAACATCGAGGACTGGCCCGAGCTAAAACAACGCCTGGGGCTGCGCGTCGTGCGCGGCTACTGGCCGCCCGGGGCGGCGCGCCCAACGCCGGAAGTGACGATGCGGGATCTCGCGGAAGCAGGGACCGGCGATGAAGAACTTCAGCGCGAGAGCCGTGATCTTTCTGTGGCCTGACGGCAAACTCCAAGGGGTAATGTTGACGGGCGTGCCGGAAGAATGCTTCAAGCTCTTGCCGGGCAAGGCGGTCGATGCAAGCAGCGAGAAGTATGGCCAGTCCATCTATAAGAAGTTCGGGAAATACCTCACATTCTATTTAGCCGACGAAAGGGACACAACGCAATGAACATCACCAAGATATCCGTCACCTGGGGCGAGACCCAATCGCTCCCCGACTATTGCAACGTCAAGCCATCCGTCACGCTGGAGGCGGAGATGGAGCGCGACGACGACCATTGTAGCTGCATAGACACACTCCGCGAAGCCGCGCAAGAGCTGGTGCGTGCGCAGGTGGATGAAGCACTGGAAGCCGCTGGCCTACCGGCCAAGTATTCCGCCGAGCCGCGCTACAAGGCTTATAAGAGCCCACAGCGAAGCTGCATCGTCATCATCCCCAATGAACTGTCCCTCAATGCATTGTCGGATGGGTTCAATTCGATCTGGGGTATCCCGGCCGGTGCCCGGCGCGAGCACTTGATGCGGCTGG
>Ga0114951_10005136_pt1 | contig 12247 bp, 8 predicted proteins | sample AM7aDNAmetaG_FD_88677 | JGI IMG/M metagenome (GOLD analysis project Ga0114951, IMG submission 88677) | Freshwater microbial communities from Finland to study Microbial Dark Matter (Phase II) - AM7a DNA metaG | ecosystem: Environmental > Aquatic > Freshwater > Lake | place: Finland: Lake Alinen... | reverse complement strand
GATTTACGAGCCGATTTACGAGCCGATTTACGAGCCGATTTACGAGCCGATTTACGAGCCGATTTACGGACAGATTTACGGACCGATTTACGAGCAGATTTACGAGCAGATTTACGAGCAGATTTACGAACTGACTTCTTCATCGACTTGCGAGCTTCCTTTGGCATTTCTTCTGATTTAGCCATTTCCTTTGGCATTTCTTCTGATTTAGACATTTCATTGTCTTTCGCTATGGAAGCTAATTCATTTAACAATTTTTGTAATTTCGGGGATTTCGCGGACTTACGAACTTTCGGAGATTTCGCGGACTTGCGAACTTTCGGAGATTTCGCCGACTTGCGAACTTTCGGGGATTTCGCCGACTTGCGAACTTTCGGGGATTTCGCCGACTTACGAACTTTCGGGGATTTCGCCGACTTGCGAACTTTCGGGGATTTCGCCGACTTGCGAACTTTCGGGGATTTCGCCGACTTGCGAACTTTCGGGGATTTCGCCGACTTGCGAACAGATGCGAGTAATTCGGGTACTGAATCATCTTCTACGGAAAAACGATACATTTTTATATAATAAAAAATAAAAAATACTTTAAAAGTCTTATAATAAAATTATAAAATGATTTATATCGACGAACAAATTTTACATTTTATAAAAGAAAAAAAAGAAACCACCGTTTCAAAAAAAAGCACTCCATTATTTAAAATTTGTGTTGAAAAAGTAATTGGGAGAGAACGATTACCTTTAACAGAATTATTTCAACAATTAAAAGAAAAATGTCAACAAAAATACGGATTTTCGCAACCATTCAAAAGAACAATTAATCATTATTTTGCAAAAACTGGAATGTTAACCATATTGTACCACGAAATAGATAATAAATGCATGATTGAAAATAACATTGAGGTGTTTGGAAATCATTACACAGATTTCAGTCTTTTTTATTCTTACAGCCAAGAAGTACAAGTTAATTGTGCAATGAACGGTCAATTAAAAAAAACGGTAGTTCAAGAAGTGTATGAATACAAAGACACTGGATTCACCTACGTATTCACTACAGGAGAAAGCCCTCTAGTAGAAATCGTGTTTGATATTCAGAAACTAACGCCACAGCTTTTACAAGATTCACTTTCACTGTTGGATTTCAAAAGCAATATTACCATCGGGCACTCAAACATAATACGCCGCAAAATTAAAATTTTTGAAGAAATATTTCAACCTGTAAATGTTTCTACTGAAATGGTTGATTATCAAGTCACAAGTTCAGGGGGAACACAACAATTGGTTTACACTTTTAATGGAGAAATGTATTCTGTCAAAAATGAAATCAATTACATCGGAAAATCCACCAATTTATTTGAATGTGTTTTGAACACACAATTCACTGATAAATATTACACATTTGATTGTTATATGTATAAGGGAGAAAATGTCTCTACAAAAGTTTTATCAGAACGTTTACGTCTCGCTGCCGAAATTTCGTCTTTTGAAATGAAAGAATTCAGCGGAGATTTACCAAATGCCACTCAAAAAATTCTCAAACAGAAAAAAGACTTGCTTTATCTCCCAGAAAATCCATCTCTACCGATTTTAAGGTGGAAATTTGAAAAAGTATATTATCTTCGTGCAATTTACAACGGTGAAATGTCAATTAAAGTAAACGGACTTTTTGAAACTTTTTTCTTTTACAAAATGTGTATTCGCACACAAAAAGATACATATGGAAAAACGCCATTTTTGGAATACAAAAGTCGCACAAAATTAACAAATGATGTCTACGAATTCAATTCTGATTTCAATTTGGTTCGTCCCGTCGATGAAAAACCAAGTTTTGAAGAAAACACAATCGATTCTAAACAATTGTTGATTTTATTAAATCCAAAGTACAAATCTATTGAACAATACGAAAAAATCAGAAACGATATGTTAGTAAAATATTGTGAAAATAAAATCGTTTTTGCTGTAGACCAAACTATTTTTAAAGACATAAATTGCACATTTGGAAATAATGCAGATGTCGTCTTTTTTAATAGCGAAAAAGATGTCGATAATTTAAAAGAAGGAGGTAGATTGATTGGTTTGGTTGAAAAAATAGATTTCAATCTTTTGGTCCAAAATCTGAAGAAAATAGGTATAGATCTAGAAGAAACAGAATTGGTAAAAATTGATGAAACATACAGAAAATTCGTATTTAAAAAACATACATTAACAAATGATATCTTTTTATTGTGCGATAAGGTCGACATTTACGATTTAATGACGAAAACAACTGATCAAAAATGTATAGCAATGTTTAACACTTATTTGAAAAAAGGTAAGTTTGAACTTGTTACGAAACCTTCCTATGATATGTTGAAAGAATTCTATCACATGAAAAAGTACGTGAATCCATTGAAATCGCCGAATTTGTTAAAAGCGTACTGCTTGTTCGAAAAATCGTACGTCCGAGAAAAAGTGGACGCTGTACCCCTAAAAAAGTACAAGACCGATTTCAAATTGTTACGACAACAATTACTTGATACACTAGACCTATTCTGTAAACACAAGATTGATTATGGTAGCTTGAATTTAGAAAATGGTTTGATGGTAAGTGTGGAACCAGATGGATACGTGCGGTTGGTTTTTGCAGATTATTCAAATCTTCAAATCAATCCAAACGTTTACAAAGATAAATATGATGTTATACCAATTTTAGAATATCTGAGTTAAATTTTAAAAAAAAATAATATATAAATGATGAGCGACATGGAAAAATATTTTCTCGTATTTATTGGAATTTTGGTAGTTTGCTTAATTGTTAGCTTGTTAATGTACAAGCCAAACATTGGCGGTCAATTCGGGTTTCAAGTCCAAAATGGACATTGTGTCAAGGTAAAAGAAGCGCCTCATGGAGAGACTGGTGCCAAAGACACGGTTTATTCCAACGAACTTGCCTGTATGCAAACCTTGGTACCCAAACCTCTCGGTCCTGGTGGACTTCCCCCTAAACCGGCTCCTATGTCTTATAGTTACGTACAACTAAGTAGAAATATGCCAGGCCAGTGTGTTCAGGATCCTGCTGGAAAATATAAAACGTTAGATGATTGTAAAAACGCAAACCCGTCAGCTAATTAAATTGTAATTTAAAAATGAACATTTTTATTAAAGATAAAAATGTCGTACGAAAAATTTGAATTTGTAAGTGAGAACGAAAACGAGGAGAATGATTCAGATTCAGAACTATCTGAACCGAAATTACCCGAAGAAGTAGAGGATCCTATCCCCGAACCTGAAGTAAAAGAGGTCGAAACATCGGTGAAAGTTGAAGAAGACGAGGAGGTAGAGGAGGTCCAAGAGGTACCAGTACAGGTGCCTGTTCCTGGGGAAGTAAACGATTTTGGAAATTTCGTAAATAATATTTTACATCCAAATCCAAATGATATCATCTCAAACTTATTCGGTGGACTACTAAAAACTTTACTCCAAAGTGTCAAACCAAAAGAAAAAGTAAGCGAGTCTGAAGAGAAAGACGATGACGATGACGAGGAAGAAGACGAGGAAGATGAGGATGAGGGCGAGGACGAGGAAGAAGAGGAGGATGACGAGGATGAAGATGAGGATGAGGATGACGAGGATGAGGATGACGAGGATGAAGAAGAAGAGGAGAAAGACGAGGAGGAAAATGGTGAGGGTGAGGAGGAGACTGAAAGTGAAGAATCGCAAGAAATTTATCTAATTTTTGAAAATAAAAAGCGATATTTTTATGCAACATCTTATTCAAACGCACAAAAAACAATGTCCAAATTATTCCAACGTTTCCTATACAAGAACAATACACAATTCATGCGAATCGATAAAGATCTTGAAAAAATCGTAGTGTACAATCGAGAGCCTAATTCCTTGCAGCCATTCAATGAACAACTTTTATACGAAATCGAATTTTTTACGGTCGAAAAATATTGATAACTTTTTTTTTTCTTTTTCTTTTTCTTTTTAATAAATGACTTGCAAAAATCAAGATGACGAAGTTTATCTTAGTTTAATGAATCAACGTACTCAACATGACAAAGATATGATCAACCAGTACAATTGCATAAATTATGTTAAAACCTACCCCCAATCCCTCGTTTCCATGATGGCACCCAACGACCGCCCAACTTTTCCCGCCACCCAAACCATCGACACCAACATCAGTTACCAATTAAATCCAACCGTCCAATCCATCAAAATGGCCCAAGGAATGTCAAACTCCACAAATAAAGGCGCTTACCCTCCCAACTGCGGCTTTGACCGTGTCAACCGACAATTACTGTGCGACCAACAAACTCCCTACCCCTACGCAAATCTTGATTTTGCCTACAATCCCACTTCCGGATCCAAATGCATCAATCTCAACCAAGATTTGAATTTCCTCTACCAGAAAAATAAAAAATAAAAATTTTATAATAGTTATTATAAAATGTCATTATTAAAGTATGAAAAAATCATTTTGGTAGGTATCGTCGTCGTATCTTCGATCGTCATCGGATTATCTTTTTACAATAAAAAATCAAATTCCAATGATATAATCGCCAAAGGCGCACCAAACCCAGATACCAATCCGGCACCCAACCCTACTCCCGCACCCGCACTATTCACGTGCGACAGTTGTTATTATGCAGAATCTCTCCCCAATCTCAATAATATCTGTGATAACCAAAACAACGATCTTGACGTAAAATGCACCAAATTTTTTTTAAAAAACGGAGATCCATCAACACAACATGAAATGTGTGCCGAATTGTCAATGATACAAGATGATACAGGTTGTCAACATTGTTACCACGATTTGTATCAATCCGATTTGTCTAGTAAATCATCTATCTGCGCCCAATACGTTCCTGGAAATACGCCCGAGCCGCAAGAAGGAACACAAGCTGACTACAATAAAGCCGCGTGTGCTTACAAACATGATAACAAAAACGGAAATCCTTTGGACCCCGATTATACAGCAGCATGTCAAAATCAATGCGAAGAAAGTGGTGCTCCATGGTTTCAGAATTTACAACCGCTACACACTCCATGTATGAACGCATGTCATAATCTAGGAGCATGTGGTCGTCTATAAATCCAAAGTTCACTTGATTTTTTATAACTCTATAAAAAAACAAAGGATTGTCAAGAATCTTCTCAACTCACTATCAATTTTTCACCCAACGATTTGTCCAACTGGTTCGGTTGTACAAATTCTGTTGTCTGCTCATCAACTCCTCTCGAAACGACAATTGGTCGCGCGCATACTGATCGTTCACCACACTATTCAAAGTCGAATTGACGTTCTTTGAATAATCCGGTTTCGGATTCGTCATTGGATCCAACAAGATCTGTTTGTCCACCATCGATGTCAATGTGTACACTGGATCAAAGAAAGGCTGTGAAATGCTCTTATCAACATAGTACGCGATTTGTCCATTGTTCATCCTCGTGTAATCCGCGTACACCCCGCCATACCCCGAATTGTCTATTTTGTACACGTCGTCCATATCCACCGCACCGACTTTAGCAGGCTGATCCAGCTCTAGTCGCATGCCTCTAGCGTCAACCATCCGAGAATCCCACCCGTAGACATACGTCTCCTCTCCTCCACTTTTCTTGAGATGGTAGTCCGTCATTGGCGTCAACCCCAATCGATTGATAAATTCGACATCTTGGGGCTGGCGATTCATCGGCTGGAGATTTTTTGAGATCGGTGTCCATCTTTCCTGTCCTCCATATGATAAATTCGAATACATCTTTATTATAATTTTTAAATTTTAAATTAAGTCTTATTAAAATAAAATGTCAGAAACGCAAGAATACGTAAAAAGTTTAACGCCAGCAGATTTGGAAGAAATAAAACGCGTTTTTAACCTTGATTTGGAAGAATATGTCAAGATTGTCAATATATTCAAAGTTTTAGATGAAGAAGTAGAACAATGGAAAAAAGATTATTGCGAACAAACTGGAAATGATCCGAGTACATTACAAACTTGTAAAGTTGTTTTAGAAAAATCAAAACTGAAAGGTGACAAAGTTTTTGATTTTTCTAAAAAAAGTTTTCTTGAAACTTTTGATACGGCTCCATTTGCCACACATATCCCACTTTCTAGAGAAGAAATAAGTGAAATAATTGACCAGTATTATACACCAGAAGAAAAAACCAAAATAAAAATTCTGCACAAATTCAAATCTATGCGTAAAAGTAACCGTAAAGTGACCGTAAAACCACGTAAAAGCAGTAAAAATACCACTAAAAGCCCCCGTAAAAGTACCACTAAAAGCCCAAGTAAAGTCTCGGTAAAATCCCGTAAAAGCCCAAGTAAAGTCTCGGTAAAATCCCGTAAAAGTACAACTAAAAGCCCCCGTAAAAATACACGTAAAATCTCCGTAAAATATCCGTAAAATATCCGTAAAATATCCGTAAAATTATTAAAAATGATTTTTTTAATAAAAAAATACAAAAACTTAAACCATGAATTTCCCTTTCTCATCTGAAAACGACCATTTTTCTATCATTGAAAAATATTTCTGTGAAAAAGGACCAATTCCGCACCAGTTTGAATCTTACGAACATTTCGTTCACCATACCATCCAAAAAATTTTCGACGAAACCACCTCCATCTCCATCGAAACAAAAACTTCTTCTTACACCGCAACTTTCGGCCAAGTCTACTTTGAACGCGCCTCCATCATCGAAGAACAAAAATTGAAATACATCACCCCCAACGAAGCCCGCATGCGCGACATCACATACGACTCGCCCATTTTTGTCGACATTAAAGAAGAATTCTTTGAAAAAGGAGAAAAGGTCAACGTCATCAACCACCCCAAAGTATTCCTGCTCCGTCTTCCAACAATGGTACGATCCTCGCGCTGCAATTTGTATGGCCTGTCCATGCACGAATGCATCGAAAAAGGTGAATGCGAAAACGATCCTGGAGGCTATTTCATCGTTAACGGCAAAGAACGCGCGCTAATCTGCCAAGAACGGCTCAATTACAACCAAATTTACTTATTTGAAAGCAACTCTGAAAAATACCCACACATTGCCGAAATACGTAGCATGTCCGAAGAAACAGGACACAGCATCCTTTTAAAAGCCACCATCGACAAAGACCTACGAAATTGCTGTTTCTCGTTACCTTACATGTCAAAAGAGGTTTTGGCCGGAACCGTATTCAAAGCACTCGGTTTCTCCAACGAAGAAATCGTCGAGCTCATCAACCCATCGACCCCAGAAGAATACAGACACACCGAACGATTGATCCGCGAAAGTATCATGTACAACACCCCAGAAAAAGCCATCAAATACATCAGCAAATCGTCTATCCAAAAAGTCGAAGATAGTGAAGAACGTCGAATTCATTATACCACACAAGTCATTGAAAACGAATTGTTCCCTCACATGGGCATCTCCACCAATCTCGAGAAAGGCATCTTACTCGGCACAATGATCAATAAATTATTCCGTGTCTGTATCGGCACCCGAATGTACGAAGATCGTGACAATGTATCCATCAAGCGCATTGAAGGTCCTGGTGTCCTATTGGGAGATTTATTCCGCATGTGTCTCAAACGTTACTGCGACAATCTGAAAAAGTACCTCGAGAAACGGCAAGATATCATCACCGCCATCTCTCGAACCAATAGCATCACCGCCGCCATCAAAAGCCCCATGGCCACCGGAAATTGGGGCGCGCAAAAAAATACCTACGTCCGAACCGGTGTCAGTCAAATCATGAGCCGATTGACCTACCCCGCCACCATCTCCCATTTGCGTCGTATCGTAATCCCCATCGGAAAAGAAGGAAAGAATGTGAAAATCCGACAAATTCATACCTCTCAATGTTTCTTTATCGACACGATCGAATCACCTGAAGGAAAAGGAATCGGTATCATTAAAAATTTCGCTTTATTGTCCAAATTGACGGTAGGCTGCAATACCATCTTGGTCCGAAAAACGGTCGAATCGTGTCCTTTCATCGTCTCCACCGACCAATATTTCAAACAACCAAAAAAATGGAGTATGGTGTACGTCAACGGAACGCTGATCGGATTAACCGACAATCTTGATGAATGTTACAAAGATCTGCGCAACATGAAATACGAACAACAATTATTCAGCGACCAAGTCTCATTCACCAAAGAAGAAGACGAACATGAATTGCGAGTTTTTTGTGACCACGGACGATTCATGCGACCTCTAATCAACGTCTTTAAAATGAAACCGGCTTTGACCAAAGAAAATATGATTATGAGTTGGAATGAACTCATCGAAAACGATATCATTCGCTACACCGATTGCAACGAAGTCGAACAAAGTCTCATCGCCATGTACCCCGTCGATCTCATCAACCATTCCCACCAACCTTACGTCTACTGCGAAATCCACCCCAGTACAATGCTCGGCGTCTGCTCAGCCGTCATCCCCTACCCTGAACATAACCAGTGTATTTTTAAAAATGAGCCTGTATACATGGCCGATGGAACAACTAAACCCATTTGTGATGTTGTAGTCGGTGATCGTGTCATTACTTTTGACCCCGAGACACAAGTTCAATCGATTGCGGTTGTATCTCATACGTATTCCAATAAAACGACAAAAAAAATGTATAAAGTCACGACCGTCACTGGTCATCAAATCCAAGCAACTTTTGATCATCAATTCATGACATCAGAAGGGTGGAAACAATTGGAAGATATTCATGTAAATTCGACGCTTGTTGGTATTTCAATGACGACTGAGAAAGGAGAAGGAATGATTCAAAAAGAATCGACTTTATTTATGCAATTGGTATCGAAAATCGTATCTCCTGAAAATGAAATTTGTGATATTACAATTGATTCTCCGAATCAAAGTTTTATTTGCGCAAATTTTTGTGTACACAATTGTCCTCGACTCGTTTACGAGGCCAGTATGATGAAACAAGCGCTCGGCGTTTACGCACTATCTCACCGTCAACGTTTTGATACGATTACGCATGTTATGCATTACCCCCAAAAACCCTTAGTCGAAACCAAATACAATAAAATGTTGCATTACGATGAAATGTTAACCGGTTGTAATCCCATCGTTGCAATTGCATGTTATGGAGGCTGGAATCAAGAGGATTCGGTAATATTAAATAAATCATCGGTCGATCGAGGAATGTTTGTAACTACCGCATACCGGACCTTATCGTATGAAGAGAAAAAGAAAACGAATTGTAGTTTCGAGAAGATTGAGGTTCCTCCATTGGCTTCCCAAAACAAAACGATGAATTATAGCAAATTGGGTCCTGACGGGATTGTAAAGAAGGGTGTGCCTGTATATAAGGGTGATATTATTGTTGGAAAGACATTGACAAAAGTTCAGAAAGAGGATCAAGAAGAAAAAATAGATTGTTCATTGGCAATTTCGTCGGGAGAGGACGGAATCGTCGACAATATTTGGACGGGACTTAATGAAGAAGGATATTTTATGGTCAAGATAAAAATTCGTCAAATGCGGATCCCTGAAGTCGGAGACAAATGTGCGTGTGTAGATAAATTGACTTCTGTATTAACCGCGAGTGGGTGGAAAAGTGTCAATGACGTTACCAAAGAAGATAAAGTCGCTACATTGCAAAATGGCGAGATTTTGTATGAACATCCCTTAAATACCTTTGAGTATGATTATGATGGAAAAATGTACAAGCTTGTATCTCAGCAATTAGACATGTTAGTTACACCGAATCATAAATTGCATATTATGAAAAGAGGTCAAAAAGTATACGAACTGGAAAGAGCCGATAAAATATTTGGTAAACGTGTTTCTCATAAAAAAAATGGAGAATGGTTAAAAGAAGATGTAAAGTTTTTCAGTTTGGATAAAGTCGGTGAATATCCTGATGTTAAATATAATGTAAAAGATTGGTGTTATTTATTGGGAATTTGGTATGCGGAAGGTTGGGCCTCTGGAAACTCCGAATACGGATCAATTGGAATTGCCGCAAATAAACCTCGTGTACATACTAAATTATTTGAGATTTTGAAAAATATGAATATTATATATAGCTATAACATAGAAACAAAAAAATTGAATATTTATAACAAACAATTGTATAAACATTTCAAGCCATTGAGTGTTGGGGCGAGTCGAAAAACATTGCCTAATTATGTATGGAATTTTTCAAAAGAGGAGTGTAAATGTTTATTAGAAGGATTATTGTTAGGCGATGAAACTAAATCTTCTACCATATCATTTTCATATTGGACAAGTAGTGTAAAACTTGGAGAAGATGTACAAAGATTAGTTCTTCATTGTGGATGGAGTGCCAATATGATTTTACCAGGTCGTAAAGCTAGGTCAGAAATGACAATGAAAGACGGTAGAATCGTTAAATCAAATTTTGATAACTATAAAATTGCAATTGTTACAACTAAAAATCAACCAACTGTTAATCATGGACATATTCATCAACAAAAAGCTCAAACAGAAGAATGGGTTGATTTTAAAGATAAAGTGTACTGTCTTGAAGTTCCTGGAAACGTATTTTACGTAAAACGTAACGGAAAACCATACTGGACAGGAAATAGTCGGTCATCACAGAAAGGTGTCTGCGGACTTTTATTGTCGCAAGAAGATATGCCATTTACTTCAGATGGCATTACCCCTGATTTACTGATGAATCCGCATAGTCAGCCGTCTAGAATGACGACCTCACAACTGGTTGAATGTCTTTATGGAAAAGTAGCGAGTTTTAGTGGGGAGTTTGGTGATGCGACGGCATTCACGGAACAGAGTATTGATCCGGTAGAGAGTATTTCAAAGATGTTGAAAGCGTACGGATTCCAGCGTTATGGTAACGAGAAATTGTGTAACGGATTCACTGGCGAATTCCTGGATTCTGAATTATTTATTGGTCCGACGTATTATCAGCGATTGAAACATATGGTCGCTGATAAGATTCACTGTTTGACAACTGATCATGAGGTGTTGACATTGGACGGATGGAAACCGATTTTGGATGTGACGACCAGTGATAAGGTCGCGACTTTGAATGATGATGGCGTCTTGGAGTACCAATGTCCGATGAATACGTTCAGTTATCCTGATTACAACGGGATTATGTATACCATCACCAACTCGGCGGTTGATCTGAAAGCGACAGGCAATCATCGCATGTGGGTTAAACGGAATGAATACGAGTTTGTGTTGGCGGAAGAATTGGTTGGTAAGAAGGTCGTGTACAAACAAGACGCATTCTGGAAACAAAAAGACTACCAATATGAAGATTACGATATGAATTTATGGATTGGTGTTCTTGGGATGCATGTTTCAAAGGAATATTTCATTTATCCCCATATTTACATTGGTTTGTTGAATAAATTGGACATTGAATATTTATTTTACGGAGATTTGATTGAGGTTGCACATCGTGATTTGGGCAACAAATTGCCAGATTATGTCTTTGGATTCAGCAAAATACAAACACAATTATTGATTCGATACATGACAATGAGTAACCAGGGCGTGTTTTACACCAAATCAAAAATCTTATCGGACCAATTCCAGCACTTGTGTCTGCACGCGGGATACGAGTACAAGATTTTGCATAAATCAAACGTTTTTATTTACATGATTGACGAGAATCGTTCGTTGATGGTGAACAACGGCGAAAAGCAAGATGAGATGCTGACTGAAGAAAAATGTCATGTGGTATGCATTGAAGTCCCGAACCAGCGTTTCTACGTACGACGGAATGGCAAGGCGGTATGGACCGGCAATTCTCGGTCGACTGGAAATGTGACCATGATGCATCACCAGCCGAGCGAGGGGAGGTCGAGAGAAGGCGGTCTTCGTGTTGGAGAGATGGAGCGCGATGCGTTGATTAGCCATGGCGGGGCTGCGTTCATCCAAGAGACCTTGTTTGATATGAGCGATCAGTACCAGGTGAACGTGTGCGAGAATTGTGGCAACATTTTGTCATCTGCGGTGGCGTGTCGCATGTGCAAGAATGGGCAAGTGAATCGGACGAATATTCCGTATTGCGCCAAATTATTGTTCCAGGAATTGGAGGCTATGGGGATTAAAATCCAGATCAATACCAAATAAATTAAATTATAAATTTAATTAAATGTACAAACGTGAGACGATTTATCCAAATCGTAAAAGGCTACAACTGTTGAATTGTTTATTGTACATCAATAAACAATTCATTATTTCTAATTCAAATTTAAATAATTAAACATCTATTAAAGACTATTCTTTATCTTTTATGGAAGATGAATATGT
>Ga0114951_10005135_pt1 | contig 12247 bp, 9 predicted proteins | sample AM7aDNAmetaG_FD_88677 | JGI IMG/M metagenome (GOLD analysis project Ga0114951, IMG submission 88677) | Freshwater microbial communities from Finland to study Microbial Dark Matter (Phase II) - AM7a DNA metaG | ecosystem: Environmental > Aquatic > Freshwater > Lake | place: Finland: Lake Alinen... | reverse complement strand
CCTTACCCTGCTGCTTATCGTCTAAATTTAAAAGCCTATAACAAAATTCATATTTTTCAATCTACCGCCAATTATTAACCTTTTAGTATAATGCGTTTATGAATGATTTTTTAAATATTTTATATTATCTAACTACTTTCGCTGCAGAATAGGGTAGTGACCTACCTTGCGCTCCTTTAACTGATTTGTTTGTTCTTATTCTAAAAAAATATTGCCGCCCTGAATCCTCATCCACTTCCTTGCCGGTGAATTGTTTTTTGTTGATCAGAGTGGTGTTAACTTAACATGTAAAAAACATTCCAACCCAGTTCGCCGGATGAACAAGTTCTTCCCGGGTAATGGGTGATCTACAATGGCCGCTTTTCCAGGTAAGAGAAGGATTACCCCGTACTGCTTTACTCTATCTTTAACTCAGAAATACAAGTGTCATTATATTTATTTCCTTTATAGATATCGATTATTACAAATCTTATAAATTCAGTTTCAATTGGCTCAATAGATATACCCTGCATTTCCTTTTTATCAGCTAATTTGACATTAAAAGACTTGCCGTTTGAAAATTCCAATCTCATTTCGAGTTATAGTCAAATGTTGTGTATGAGGTAAAACAGCGGCGTATCCTGTATAATGAATTTGCGAAATAACATTACAAGGAGGAACGCCGCTATGAAAAAGTATAACAATAGAAAGGAAACAATGCAAGAGGAAAAAAGTGCAACACTGGAGGAGATAATCCTCGCAGGTGCAGTAGAAAATGTAAAGATGGTATTGGAGCAGGAAAGAGGCGACTATTTAAGGGCAAAAGCGCGCCTACAAACGACAGATGGAAGCCAAGCCATAGTAGGAAACGGATATAGCCCAAAACGAATGGTAATGACCGCAGCCGGCTATATTCCGGTAGAGGTTCCGAGGACACGAAACAGGTGTGGTATCATTGATAAAGACGGAGGCTTGGAGAATTTCAGCAGTAAGATACTACCGCCCTATGCCAGGAAAACGGTGTCTATGGAATATACTCTACCGTTGCTATATCTTGGTGGATTATCGACAAAAGATTTTGCGCCGGCCCTGGTAAAGATTTACGGCGACAAAGCTCCCGGACTATCATCGAACACGATATGCAGGATGTTAAAGGTTTGGGAGAAAGAAATAAAGGTATGGAAAAGCCGGGATTTAAAAGAAAAAGAATATTGTTATGTGTGGGTGGACGGTATCCATTTTGGAACCCGAGGGGACAAAGAAGACACATGTGTCCTTGTAATCATGGGAGCAACAAAAGATGGGCGGAAAGAGCTGATAATGGCAGAATCCGGCTATCGAGAGAGTACGGAGTCGTGGTTAGCATTGCTGCGTAAACTTAAAGATCAAGGTATGAGAGTGCCAAAATTATTCATCGGAGACGGAGCCCTTGGTTTCTGGGCAGCAGCAAGACAGGCATACCCTGGAGTTAAAGAGCAAAGATGCTGGGTGCACAAGAAAGCAAACATTTTGGACAAACTGCCAAGGTCCCAACAGGGACAGGCAAACACAAAGATCGATGAAATATTTCTTGCAGCATCAAAGAAAGAAGCCTTGGAGAGTTTTGATCTGTTTGTGAAGACATATGAGGACAAGTATCCGAAGGCGGTCGAGTGTTTGGTCAAAGACAAGGAACATTTGCTGACGTTCTATGATTTCCCGGCAGCGCATTGGGTGCATATTAGGACAACCAACCCGATTGAGTCAACATTTTCAACGGTGAGATTGAGAAGCGACAAGACCCGTGGAAACTGGTCCAGCAAGAAGACCGAGATGATGGTGATAAAGCTGCTACAAAAGGCAGGAAGCAGATGGAAAAAGCTACGCAAGGCCGCTGAGGTATTAAAAGTAATGTTAGGTGTAATATATTTTGACGGGAAAGAGCAGAAGGCCGCCTAACCGGCTCTTGAGGATCAGGCACCAAGAGCAGACCTGTAAGTGTCAGTGGCGGGACAAAAGAATGCACCAGAACGAAACGTGGTGAGGAATATTTAGGCTAAAGATCCAAAATCTGAAAAAAGGAGGTTGCTGGTGGGTTGGATACGCTGCTCAAGCCCATACACAACTCTTGACATTAACTCCTCATTTCTTTAACGCGATTATTGTCATAGTATAGTTCGTCTGATTGCCCATTGCCTGCGAATATTTGTATTTTCTTTATTTCCTTTTTCGGAAACACCATATTTATCCATTCATTCAAAGGTTTTTCTGGTTTCCAAGTAGTAGTAATCTTCTCATCAAATAAATATTTCCCTTCAAAACGAGGCACTTTTTCTTCCCAATGAATGTAGTTATAGCCAAAAGGCTCATAATTATCTTCAAAATCTCTATAATCTTTGCAATCTGATACTTTTTCAGAAGAAACATGATAATTATTTTTCAGCATCTCGTTGTATTCGTTCATTGAGTTCTCGCCCATTTCCAGGTTGGAAATATATCTTTTTTCTATAAACTTCACTTTTGAATCGTTCAAATCAATAACCATCACTTCAACTTTTTTGCTTTTTGTATTTATTCTACTAAGCTGATTGTTATAAAAATATACAAAGTCCTTGAAATAAATATGTTTCCCTCCAACATCTCCAAGCATTCCCTCAGAATTAGTTAATCTTTGCAGCGTTTTTGTATCAAAATTATAAATAAAATATCCGAAAGGATATATATCTTGAGAATAAAATACTACCGAATTTGTGCTTTGATTATAAGAGAGTTTCGGAGGATACCACCAAGCATATTGCTGTAAAGGTAATTTCTCTATTTTATAAATATTTGCTTTTAAATCCTGACATATTAACAAATATGTAGAATTTTCCGTATTAAATGTCACGTTGCCTGAATTATCAAAGAAAGGATATTGCTCAATACGACCGTTTATTTTTGCAATATTTTTTATAAGTTTATTTACTACATCAAAGATATACAGTTCATTAGATTTAGAACTTAAAAGCAAAATATATTTTAGTTCCTTATTAAATGCTATCTTGTAAAAACCATTTTCATCCTTATCTTCAAATATCTTGTCTTTTAAATCTATAAATAAAAACTGCCTATTCATGTAAATTTCAAATCTCGGCTTCCACTTGAATGTATAATTACCAACTTTTGTCTCGCTATCTTTTGTAACAGGATAAGGTTGTTGAACAAAACTATTCGAATATTGATCTTTTGTGGAATTTCCTGAACTTGGACATATCAAATCAATTATTTTTTGATCAAAGTCATCATCTATGTATTTCTTTGCCTTTTCTTCTGGAAACGCAACATCATCTGAAAATAGCCAATTATAGCTATGCTTTTCCTCCAACTTAAAATGAGAAGGCCAATTACTATAAACTGCATTCAACGAATAATTTAGAGGAACCTTTTCGTTTATGTCAAAATGAGTTTTCTCACTTAGCCCTATTTCTATGTCTTCACTCGGATTTGAGTTTAAATATACAATTCTATATACTTTTAGCGCATCGCTAAACCTATTTTCTTTTATAGTTATCTTTTTAGAATAATCTTCTAACTTTATATCTGCCAAATTTTCCCTTACTTCTCCATAATTCGGGGAATCTACCCATATATTAAAAGACTTTGGCGCGCTTACATATACTTTAGTTATTTTAATTGGATTTTCCCAAAGCTCCCCGGTACTTAAAGGATAAGTATATTTATATATACCGTCTTTATCAAGCAGCTTTCCTTTCAGCGAGAAGCAAATGCCATTTCCATGGGGTAATTGTTTCTCGGAATCTTCAATTACTTCTTTTGTTCTAATCTTTAAAATATAAAGATAGTTCTTAATATATTTCAAAAGTCTTTGTTTCAACTTGTCAGAAATTTTATACTTTAATATAATTTTATCTAATGTCTCTTCAGAATTAACATTATAAATCTCTGTCACAGTATTATCGGTAGTTACAATTTTCTCCGGCACTACTTCTTTAGATTCCCCTCCTTTCCCTTCGGATCTTGCTATTAACAGATATTTGTCTAAGGGAAGGGTGTTCTTTACTTCAAACGAAGAAATATGCTGTTCTGCTGCTTGAAAATCTAACGGTTTTTCATATAACGGAAGGATATAAGTTACATCGTTTTTATTGGTTCGGAGGTCTGAAAATGAAACAAAAAGCCTCATATCATAGGTACAATCAGGATAAATTTTTATGACCGCTATTTGTTGGTCTTCGGAAAATCTTAACCTCTCGCCCGGATCCTCAATAATTGTCATGCCGTCAGCATAAACAATCCGTTCAGCAAACGCCAGGCAAAATAACCAAATAATCAATAATTTAGAAACATTTTTCATTTTTCTTTTCATCTTTCTCTCATTCCTCCTGCAAAATCCAACCCAGTTCGCCGGATGAACAAGCTCCTCCCGGGTAAGGTTCATTCACTCTTTTCAACTATTTTCTTCTGATTTTATTTTATAATCTACATGTTCAGCAATTTTCCTGTATCGTGTAGCTACAGAAAACCCTATGCGTTCAACTTTCTTCAATTTAATCAATTTACTTATAGCCTGATATACTGTTGGCACGCGCATATTTGTTTTCTTAGCTATTTCTTCAATAGAAGCATCAGAGACATTTTGCAAGCAGGTCCAAACATCTTGTTGCTTTTTAGATAACAGATTTTCAATATTCTCTTTAGAAAGCAATTTAGAAGCTTGTTCTGCTTGCCTATGTACTACTTCGATAAAAAAGTCTAACCATTCTGATATACTTTCTTTTTTTGTTCCAAAAGTACTCTGACTTCTTCTTAGTGCTAAATAGTAACGTGATTTATTGTCTTCAATAAATTTTTCATGAGATACATATGGCATAAAACTATAATCATTTTTTAGTAATATTAGGTTCGTTAAGGCCCGGGAACTACGGCCGTTTCCGTCTTTAAACGGGTGTATTGCTAAATATTCTACTAAAAAGTTTGCAGTTACTAAAAGAACCGGGTAGCGGACCTGAGCCAATGCTTCTTTAGTCCATGCTATTAAGTCCTGCATTTTTTTAGGAGTATGTAAAGGCGGTGTGGTTTTGAATATCGTTGTTACTACTTTACCATCTTTAACCATAGCTACAGAATTATCCATTGTTTTATATTTGCCTCTGTGATCAGCTTCAGTGGTAACATATTTCAATAGATCATTATTGAACTGCCTGATCGTGCTTTCAGAAAAATCTATTTCCCTCCATGAGTCGAATATTTTTAGCATTAGATCATAATAACCCTTAACTTCTTGTTCATCTCGATTTTCCAGTTTTTGTATTCCTACATCTTTGATAAAGGCTTCTATCTCTCGATCTGTGAGTTTGGAGCCTTCGATACGCGTAGACGCGCCGGTTGATGTGATAAGAACGGATTTTTTTAGGCGATCTAATAAGGCAGGAGCATAGGAGGCCCCGGCACTGAATTGCCCGGCCATTCTTTCTATTTCCAGTAACTTCTTATAAATCTGCGGAGAAACATCTGATAAGCGTTTATCTAATAGATTTTTCATTTATTTACCCTCTTTTCAATTGCTAATACATTCCGTATATGAGAGTATATGAGCAAATATGAGCTTTGTCAAGATGTATTTTTACCTAAATGCTCATAAATGCCGCATATGAAAGTATATGAGAAAATATGAGCTATTCCAAGGGCTGCTTTTTCTATTTCCCTGATAAATGTTTTATGCAGATAAATATGAGATATGTGGTTGGACAGCTTTTGCTGGAATTTCGTTTGTGCAATTTTTGTGTAATGAATTGTTCTCTGTAAAAAGCTCATATTTTAGCATAGCATCTTCTTTATCTTGTGGTACAGCATGAGCATAAATCCGCGTTAATTTTAAGTTAGAATGCCCTAGAATGTCCTTCAATGCTACTATATTACCCCCTGACCACATCCACCCCGTAGAAAAAGTTGCTCTTAAATCATGAAAGTGAAAGTTACCTTCCGCCTTGTCCTGCGTGCTTGATTTCATAGTATTCCTCATTGGGAACTTTATCCCTTATTCCCGCCTTTACCCTTTTCTTTCTTCTGCCTTATATTTTTTTTGATTATCGTTTTTGTCGGCAATGAACGGGTTTCAGCCTGGGCGGCACACAGGCAGGAGCCAAAGATAAAAATACAGCCGGAAAGATAGATCCATATCAGCAATGCCATAATCCCGCCGAAGGCTCCGTAGACTACATTTAATGAGGCAAAGTTTTTAACATAGATAACAAATAAACTTTCTACCGCCTGCAGTAAAACTGTCGCATACAGGGCAGCGGTCCACACCCGGGAAAAACGCACGAACTGTTGCGGAGACAGCATATAAAAAAGGCTCAGACCGAAGAATATCACCAGCAGCGGTATCAAGAAGCTTCCCAGGGCATATATCCAGAAGGCAAAGTCAGGTACTGTAAAAAGCCGTCCCTCAGTCATTTTCAGCAGGACAGGTGCCACCATGCCGATAAGAACCACGCCGGCCGTTACACCGAGCATCACCAGGCTTTTCAGCGGCAGCCGCCACCATTTGCTGACCGGAGTATCCCAGGCAAGATTGGCAGCGAAGATAAGGGTAGAGAAACATTGGATGGCTCCCCAGATCAGTATGAAAAACGCAATGACACCTACATGCCCCCGGCTTTGACTACACCTGCAAGGGTGTTAAATATTTGATCCTGCATTTCACCTCTGATCGGAAAAAATCTTTGCATATAGACGATGATCTCTTTCCCTGCAACGACCGGGTCAATAAAAAACGAGGCAATGGTGACGAAAAGGACAATTAACGGAAATATAGAAAAAAAGACATCAAAAGCAAAAGATCCTGCCCACTGTCCCCCGTTTAATCGCAAAAACTTCCTGACAGTGAGGCTGAATATTGCCCAATCCCTGTTGATTTTATTTTCAAGTTTTATTTTCGTAATCATACAGTATAATATTATAATGAGTATTTGAAATTATAACAATTGTACCCGGGTATAAGCAGGGAAAGAGACAGCAATGGGAATTTATTAACTTCTAGTAAAACTAGAGTGTACAAATTTTGTGCCAGACGATGCCGACCCGGCTACTTAAGACATCCGCCTATACTTATCAAAGTTTCTCTTATACCCTTATTTAATTAACTACTACATGGAAAATAGAAATTTATAGAATGTTTTGGGCAGGTCACTTTTGTTTTTCTTGTTTACGGAAAACAACGGCTATTACCAGCACCCATTGAAGGTAAGCGACTATTGATATCCTTTCAAAAAGCCCCGCGTAATAAAAGCCGGAAAGTCCGGCAATTACGGTAATGAGAGCGAAGCCCAATATGAAGAAAAGAGATATTTTTGAATAGTTCCTGAGTTTTCTATTATGGTTCTCGCCGAACTCAAAGAACAGTGTGCTGATTATAAAAGTGTGACTGTCACACGGGGACACTCTCAATATTTTAGTTGTTTTCTCTTAGGGTTTAACAAGGTCCGTATGGGTTTTCTTGAGCATCTCGCGTATAGGAAGGTCATAAGGGCATTCCTTCTCGCAATTTCCGCACTCGATACATTTTGTTGCATTATTTTCAACTTTTTCGTAAGCTTCCTGCGCCCAGGGCTTGCTGTAATAACGGTTGGCCTGTCTCTCCATATAAAAGATATTCTTGATATCAATATTTTGTTCACAGACGGGAACACAATAGCCGCACTGCCGGCAGATATGCGTGCCTTCGGTTTTGGAAATTTCATCCGCTTCTTTCTTCAGGGCCGCCATATCTGCTTTGGATAGGCCGCAAAATCCGGCCGCGGCGCGAATATTGCATTCAAGTTCAAGAAGATTCATCATCCCGGGGATGGCCGCAGAGATATCACAGGAAAATACATAATTGAGAGCGGCTTTTGGATTGCTTATAAAAATTCCTTTGGCAAACGGCTTCATAGCCAGTGTTCCCATATTTAGTGCTCTGGTGACCGGCAATACTTCACTTACAACATCCTGATCAAAGACATTAACCGCCACCATAACCGCGTCAAATTCATCAGTCTTTATGAGCCGGATCAATTCCTTATGATGATGCCCGCTTACCCCGCCGATGAACCTTATTTTGCCTGCGGCTTTAGCCTTCTTTAGGCCTTCCAGCGCTCCGCCCGGCCCCATAGCCTTTTCCACCCGGCCTGCGGCCTGGGTAATATTATACAGCCCGTAAATATCAAAATAATCCATCTTCATCAAATCCAGTGCATTATCAAGGTCCTTTAACAATTCCTCGCAGGTAAGCGCCGCAGACCGGCCCGTAAGAACAACATCCTCTCGTTTTAAAGAAGTTTTACCAAAGGCATTCTTAAACCTGACCCGGCCATCTACACCCTGCGCGTCTTTATAACCATGCACATCATAAAAATTCAGCCCATATTCAAGAGCCTTCTCGACCACATCCTGCGGAGAAATGCCCCCTACGCCCAGAATTTTTACTTTTAAACCGGTCCGCCCCAGTATCCGGGTCTGCATACTTTGTACCAGCTCTCTCATATTGTTACCAGCCATTATTTTTCTCCAAACCGGATTTATTTTATTTTAACTGAGCATAATAGGAGTTCAATACGGGTAAACTGAGATATAACTGTTTTTAACTTAAGTTTTTCCCTGCTTATTTTATAAAATTCTCTACCGGCAGCCCCTTAAAATTCTTGAATTAACTCTTCTGACAGACTCTTCAAGCTTCAGCCGTGTCTGGTCATCCAGAGAAAAGAAGGCGCTCCCAAGATGTTTAGTATCCTGTCTTTTTATTTCGCGGACAATTTTTGCGGAAATATCTTTATAAGTATTGTTTTCAAAGGTGAAAGTTAAACGAACTGTTGCACCGGAAATAAGTTCTTCAGAGCCTACGATTGCAGCGCCGCTTGCAGAAAGATCAATTATCCTGCCGGTAAAATTCTTTTGCTTTGCAATATCAAAAACTTCTACAGGCAGCACAACCCTGATCCTTATTTGATTCCGCTTGTTTTCCAGTCCCATGTTTATAACTATACAATATCTTAGGACTTTGTCAAGAGCTTATATTGCCTTCCTTTTATTCTTTAAAACCGCCAATTAATATTCGCGTTCTTTTTCCAGAACGCCTTTTTTGTAGGTCTTTTCCGTTTCAAGTTTTCCCTCTTCCGAATATTCCTTTGAAACTCCGTCCAAAAGATCTTCAACATAATATTTTTCCGCGATAATATTATTCTTATCGCCATAAGAGACCGTCAAACCGTGTTTTTTGTTATTTTTATACATATATACGGTTTTAAAGGAACCGTCTTCTTTGAGCGAGTAGATCTTCCCGTCTTTAACCCCGCCCTTAAAGGTGTATTTTTTTGTTTTAAGGTCATAAATATTTGAAGCCACTATTTCACCTTTGTAGTTAAAAAAATATTCATTGAAAATATAGATCAGGAGGTTATTGTCGGAAAAAGCAAGTTGGGACAGGACAAAAAGATCCTCCTTAGTTAAATTATTTAATATTACTTTTTCCGTATAATCTTCACACTTTACCGTTATGGCGTTGTCCCCGGAAGATTTGAAGACTTCCGTTATATTTGTTTCTCCGCAGCAGGCGGAAAAAAGCCCCACAATTATTACTAATATCTTTAGCATCTTCAACTCCTTTAAAAAGTGTGACAGTCACGCGGGGACAGTCAGGATATCCTTTAAGTTTTCAGCCTGTTAAGACAACCCGGCGGCCTAAACGAAAAGACACCTTTTGCTAAACTGCGGTAACGGTCGGCCTTATTATTCACCCGGCTTTAAGAAACCCTCTTTGTCAATATTGTTATATTTGCTAATATCCTTCCCCCATTTTTCATCAAAAAGCTTGTGGGATGCGTTATAATTAGTACCTGCCTTCTTTAAACCAACGGACATGGCTCCCAGGTGGAAAACCCTCGAATTTTTAGCTAAAACTATCCTATAACCGGCGGTCAGCATTTTCAAGCACAAATCCACATCTTCACAGCTGTTTTTAAATCTTTCATCAAAGAAATCTATTTTCTTGAGAATCCGGGCGTCCGTCAGGAAACAAGCGCCCCGTATGACCGGGACAAAAGTGTCTTTGACTGCCTCAAACCCCACGCATTTTATAGTTACGGAATTATCATATTCATAAACACAAAGATCCTTCGTTTTAAATATACCCAGGCCTTTAAGCCTCTTAAAGAACCTTCCTCCTCTTAAATGGAAAATTCCGTACTCCTCTTCAATAACCGGCACCGCTAAGCCGGTTTTTGGATATTTTTCCAGAGCCTCGACCAAACTATCCAGCCAGCCGGCCCGCGGAATCGTGTCATCACTTAAGGAACCCAAATATTTGACTGTTGGGAATTTTTCCAGCAGATACTTCCAGCCCGCATTATTCGAGCCGGCGAAACATCTGTTTTCCGGAAGATTTAAAATACTTACATTCGCAGGCCATTTATATTTAGCCAAATACTCCGCAACTGCCGGCTGCCCGTTGTTTACTATGCACATATGATAGTTTTTAAGCTGTACAGTTTTAAGAACTTTAGCGACAAGCTTCAAAATATATCTGCTCGTGATTACCGGTAGAACCAGACCTACTTTTACTTCTGAATTGTCACTCACGCAGCATCTCCAAGAATCAGCTTCCCGTTACTTCTTAATCTTCTTCTCTTCTATCGAGCCTTTTATTGTTTTAACAAGAGCGTCCAATTTGGCTTTTGCTTCTTTGTCCAATTTCAGGTCGCTTAAAAAATCAAAGTTAGTATTTACTTTTTTTCTCTTCTTATAAAGCTCATCAGGATCCCCTTTTGTGATTTCCGCCGCCGCGCAGACGGAGATGATCTCATCCTTGTTGGTTCCCTTGTTTCTTAAAAGTTCAAGAACTTTTTCCTTGGGAATACCCGTATTTTTGCTTACCGCTTCGGCTACCGGCCCCGAAGAATCGGAAGTTTTACTGCTGGCCCCGCCGGTAAGCTTTGCATCTGCTTCGCCTGCAAGATCAAAGAGCTTTTTTTCCCGCTCCTGCCACCCGACGGCAAAAATCTCTCCGCCTTTTCGTGCCTCATCGGAACGCAAAGTGTTTGAAGAGCCTGCCCAGTATTCCGGCATCTTTTTACCGGCTTTTACCAGGCCAAACCACAGCGCTTCCGGCGGATTACGACAATTGCCTTCTGTCTTGCCAACCATTTTAAGATCTTCGTCGCTGCTCCAAACACTCTTCCACATTGCACGGTGCTGCTCATCGAGAGCATCCTGGCTTCTTTTGGCCAGATCCGAACCAAGTTTTGCCTTCTTGTTTGCATCCAGCAACGCGTCCTCCAGAAATATCCTCGCTTCGCAAACCTGAACCCCCTCTTTAAGAGACTCCAGCCGCGCCGTAGACAATGCGCCATCCGGACCGGGAGCAAGAAACCAATCACCTATGTCCAGATTGCGCCAGTTATTTTCCGGATAACGCATAAATACAGAACCTCCGCGCGCGCCGCTTTTATCTTTCACAGCATACCAGAATTCTGCTGATAAACGGCCCAATCCTCTCTGCCCTCCGGTAATATTAAAGGCCGGAGCCTCTCGTATGCCACAGCAGGAAGTCTGATTCATTACAAATCTATCGTAAGCCGAAAGCAGAGCCGGAATCTTCCAGCCATAAAGCCTTCCTTTGTCCGGATTAACATTGTAAACCAGATTATATACAAAGGCGGCATAGCCGATATCTGCAATCTTGTATAATCCCTTGTTTCCTATCATAACATCATTGGCAGCGCCTGCATGGCCGTGAATAGCCCAGGACAGCCCCCCCGCGATATCCTTCCAAAAAGTCACTTCCTCTTTGCTGGGCCAAATGTCGGGCATAATACCAAGCATCAGGTTATTTTCAAGATTACGCTTTTTCATCCTTTTCAGAACTTCTGTAAACATCGGCTGCCAAAGGGACTTACTCGCCGGGTCTTCATAGCGGGGCAGGGTCAGTGTACTTGCATTATTTGTAACGGGGTCAAAGGCCGTAACACGGGCTCCTTTTCCCAATAATTGCTGGCGGCTTTCTGTGACGGCTTTACCTTTATCCGCCACATATATGTTAATACCTGCGGACAGGGACTTGGTTGACATGCTGATATCCCAGACTAAAAAAATAACCTGTTTGGGTTTGCCCAGGTTCTTCTCGGCCGAGTCCAGGTATCTGTCCAGAACGGTGTAATCATACTCGTACTGGTTGTCGCCTTTTTGTATCCAGCGGACCATCGACTGTTCGTTGCCGAAATTCGTCCTGGTAATCAAAGGCACATAAAGCACGCGG
>Ga0114951_10005134_pt1 | contig 12252 bp, 14 predicted proteins | sample AM7aDNAmetaG_FD_88677 | JGI IMG/M metagenome (GOLD analysis project Ga0114951, IMG submission 88677) | Freshwater microbial communities from Finland to study Microbial Dark Matter (Phase II) - AM7a DNA metaG | ecosystem: Environmental > Aquatic > Freshwater > Lake | place: Finland: Lake Alinen... | reverse complement strand
CTTATAAATCTTCGATCGAATAAACCCGCAGAGCAAATAGATATTTTTGTTGCCGAAAAAGCAGAAACAAAAAAAATATTATTACTCGACGCATTGGATGAAACTCAAGCAAACAACCTCCCTGATATTTTACAAAAAATAGAATCAATTTCTAAGGATCATCCTGAAATAATCATTTATCTTTCATCTCGCTGGATTTTTATAAACAAATACTCTAATTCTTTTCCAGAATATCGTTATATTATAATCCTTCCTTTTACAACTGGTCAGGTAAAAGAATATCTTGTTCAGGCTGGAAATACTGACAGAGACGTAGAGTCATTACTCTCTCGTCTTATGCAGTTTGGGCATGGTAAACCTGTTCTACAAATCCCACGCTATCTTTTTTACCTCGATAAATACATAAAAGAAAAATCCATAAGCAGTATAACTAGTATCTCTCGAAATGATCTTTTTGAGTATTTCATATATTCAAAACTTGATCTTGAAGATAAAAAACTTAACACGAATAAAAAAGAAATTATAAAACGGATGCTTGAAAAGTTGGCTTTGATTATGGAAATATATCAAACAAATAATATCTCAAAAGATGAGCTGATGACTTTTTTTGATGACATAAATTCTGATTTAAAAGTCGTTGTTTTATCTCAAATTAACCTCGAGATATTTATCGACAAAACAATTCTCCAAGAAAGCGCGCAAGATCTTAGTAGAATCGAGTTTGAAAATACAGAATTTCAAGAATACCTTGCTGCTAAGGAAATTACTCGCTTCGATGAACCACATCGAGTAGCCTTTAGTTTTGCTGTTGATCAGAATATCAATGAAATTTTGCCCTCATGGTTTAATACACTCACTTTCCTTGTTGATTTACTCCCGGTTGTATTAGAGCAATTGCTGGAGTTTTCGGGTATTAGAAGTGTTGATTTTCGAGTAACCGATGATAGTTTTTTCGGTTTTCTAAGTAGAGTTAATTCAGAGAATGTTCCTCCAGATTTTAAACACAAGGTTTTTATAGATGTACTTAATTATCATGAAAGAGCATTACAGTGGCTATCTGGACAACTAGCTTCTGCATTGCCTGGATTTTTTGATGCTTCCATTGAAAATGAATTGAAATCTCATCTTGAAAAAGCAGAGATTGAAAGAAGTGCAAAGCGCAATGTACCAGTTGCAAATATCGTTTATATTGTCGCATATCTACTAAAAGCAAAAATAGTTCTTGATTCTTTTTACTGGAGAAAAAAATTCATTGCATATGTAAACGATAAGAATGAAGATGGAGTTGTTAAGAGACATGCCTTACTTGCTTTGGAAACACTTGGAGATCCAACTATTATAGACGAACTACCCGATCCTTCCGAAATAAGTGATGAATTAGTTACTCGAGAATTTTTATCTACTTGTGTCGCTTTGAATCCAGACAATCCTCGTACCCTGAAATATTCCATGGATGCAGTTAGAAGGAATGACCTATCGGGAAGATATGGCTTATTAGGGATAAAAGAAAAAAGTTCGATTATAACTTTTCTTAAAACATATAACGAAGACGAACAGTTGAGAAAAGAGTTTCTTGACGACACTTCTATATTCAAAGAACAAGACTCGGAACTTGTAACACACATTACTCAAGTGTTTGATTCCGAGATCGAAGAGTTTTCTAAAGAAGCAGTGGCACAATCCATAAAAAGTTATCTTGGACATACAGGTCGAAACTCAGCTTTTATTGTGGGTCTTGTAAAATTGCTAAGGGAAAGAAGTCCAGATTTTTTAAGTGATTTACTCAATCGTTTAAAAGGCAAAGAAAACAATATCGGTCTTTATTATGCACAAGATATCCTCGCAGAAATTCTTGAAGTAGATGATGTTCCTGGATTTATTGATTTTATGATTAAAGAAAATGAAATCAATTCAGCTATGTCAACGCTGACTAAAATTAAATATTCAAATAGAGATTCAAGGGAAAAAATATATGAAGCAGGAAGATTAAAACTTTCAACACAATACACAGAATGGGAGATCGCACAATCAAGAAATACTACAACCGAAAATAATTCTCACCAAAAAGCAATATTAAAAGATTTTCAACATTATCTTGAGCCATCTCCTGGGAAATATACAACAGGGGTCTTCGATTATTACAATCATCACTTTAAAGAACTGGATCCACTTTTGAGTGATAAAGAAAAAGATCGCTTTAAAAAACTCATTACAGATGAAGTATTTAAGCACAACCCTGCTGCGCATGGGCTTACTATCACAGAAGAACATAACGGAGGTGGTACAAAAACTTATACGACCAGTCAGATTGTTCACTTGTTCGGCGAAGCTATTCTAGCAGCTAAGCACTTGGAGATGGACGTTGCTTCTTACAGATCAAATATAGCTCTATATATACCATTCGCTTATCATAACGAATTAGAAGCACTTTTTGAATTAATTAAAGATTTTACTCCAACTGAGTTGGCTTCTGTGGTGGCTATTTATAAAGATAAAAATACAGATTTATGGAGACATCAACCAGAAAGTTTTATAAAAATAGTAGAACGCTATCATGTAATCGATGCCGTGTCTGTTTTGAGAGAATTCGTAAAAGAGACACGCTTCAGTGCTTATACCCGACAGCAAGCACTACAAGCAACTGAGTCTCTTTCTTCAGACTCTGGATTTCTTAAGGAAATTTTCAACCTGTATATTGATAGTGAAAAATCGGAAGAAAAAGAAATTGCTTATGCCGCAAATGGTTTGCTTATCACAGCACACGGTGATAAGGAAGCATTAACATGGCGGTTGAGCGAAATTAAAAAGAGAGCAACTACCTTTACTCCACCGCATTCGGGATTTGCACATATGATCGGACCCACCGAAGAAGAGTTACGTCATGGTAAACCATTTGCAAGGCCACTCATAGAACTGAAAAAATCAGGATTTGAAAATGAGTATTTAGAGATATTAGATAATGCAATAGAAGTATGGGGTCGAGGTAAGGATTTCCAAACCTATGCTCAATATATGTGGGAAGTAGTATACTCTTATTTTGAAAACTTGAAAGAATACAAAACCTATACTCCTTTAAAGCTCTTAGAGAAAAAGATTGCTTCTTTGCAAAACAAAGAGGGTGCAAATTGGCTTGCCTATGGTCTAGTCAAATTACGTCGTTCTTATCTTTATAAACCAAATAATATTTCCGAAGCAATCCGTAAATATAATGAAGCAAAAACATATAATGATAAAAAGATACAAAATTCTACGGATTTGTTTCTTCAGCTACAAAATGCCATAGAAACCGACTTGAAAAAATGGATTGAAGGAGAAGGTGCTTACAGTATTATTCTTTCAGAAAAGAAACCAAAAGGTAATTCTAAGCACGAAGAATTTACACAAAAAATTATAAAAATCAAATTAGATTCTATTTTAATAAAAGCGGGATTTCAAGTGGACATTGCTCGCGAAGAACAGTTGTATGATGGAAAAAGGACTGATCTTATAGTGCGATATGGTTTTGTTGGACCAATAGTCCTAGAAATAAAACTTTCCTCAAATGGAGATATGAAATCTTCAAAAATGGAAACGACTAAATCTTATGCAAGCATGGAGAGATATATGAATGGATATGGAGCTTCTCATGGCATATTTTTGATAATTGATAACACAGGTGTAGCAATACACATTACACGAGCAAAAGTAGCATTTGCAAAAATTAAAAATGTTTGGCCTGTTTCCTTAGATTGTTACACTCTCGCAAAAAAGAAAGTATCAAAAACAAAAACTGTTGTCAAAGTCATTCGAACACAGAAAAGTACAAAAAAATCTATTCCTAAAAAAGCTAAGGGCAAAAAAGGTCTTAATTCAAAATAGTAAAATAGCCCTCAGGGGGCTATTTTACTATGCTTCTCGTGCTAGCACGTGATGGTGACCCTACAGGGAATCGGACCCTGATTTTATCCTTGAGAAGGATACGTCCTAACCGTTAGACGATAAGGCCTAAAACATTTTGTACTCAAAATGTTCGGCCGAACAATCTTTTAATAAAGATTGTTTTAGGCCATAAACTAAACTGTATGTTTACAGAAAATACTATATCATAAATTAGTATTATTTCCATGTTTTTGTGGTTGTGAATTGGAGAATACAAAAATAAATAGCCATTTTCTTTTTCACGGAAAATGGCTAAGTATCTCATTAATTAATCTTCTTAATAATCTCTTTTCTAATTTGTGCTGTAAGTAGTAAATACTTACGTACTAAAAATTTGGACTTTTCGACTTTTACCAGATTGTCCGCGTTAGGATGTTGGTAGAGAAGTGCTATATCCTTATAATTAATCACATCATCAGTAACTTGATGAAGAACACCACCATACAATTTGTTGTGACAATTGCATATGACTAAAGCAACTTTGTTGTCTCCGTCTATATACATTCCAGTAATACTGTGTCTAATTTTTGAAACCTTGGTTTTCGGCATTTTCCTCGTACTTTTATGAGGGTTTTTACCGTGCGGCTTTTTTGTGATTTCTTTACTTTTCATTTATTGGTTTTTGAAATTTGGTTAATCACTTGTTCTTAGATTTAGATTGTTTTTTCCTAAACTTGGAAACATCCGCTGATAAAGCATCGAGGGTATTCTCAATATCCGTTGCGTTAAAACCAGAGGGCTTTGTGTTCTTTTTGGATTCCTCTACTTTGTTAGGAATCTCAAGTTCTGTATTATCAAAATACTTCGAATTTTGTCCCACAAAGGAACCAGATTTGTCACTCATGTTGTTGGTTTTTTGAAATTAAATTATTGGTTTTTTAAGGTGCAATTTTTTTCTGTTACGAAAAAATCAACTTTTGAAAGTTGATTTTTAATAATAAGCTTTTAGAAGTTTCGGGTTTATTATCAAAAATCAGCGCTCAAGATTGAGGATGTAAAGAAAAAATATGAAGATTTTTGGCAAACATTATTGTTTTTATTGACGAAATTCCTCATATAATTAATATTTACACATTTACTCATATCTGTCAACTAATTTATGAATTTGACATGTGTTATAATGTCGTGGTATAATAGCATAAATTGTTAATTAAACCGTTATAGTAATGAAAAATGTGAATGAAAATTCAACAGCTCTTTTAGTAGTAGTTGAATTCGTCGAAAAGCTATCAGTGCGTATTTTAGATATTCTTGTATTTTCATGGAGTATCTGGGAGATTTACATGCTTACAAGGGGACAGTATTTTCCACAAGGGAATCATCTTTGGGGAATAAATTACCATGTGTGGCAAACGACAAACGTTGATAGTCCTCAAGTCGCAGTAATTTTCTCTTTGTTTGCCTTTATTTGGGTAATTAATTTTATCCTGAGGCGAGATTAGGATATATTTCAAGGTGTTGGTATTTTTACCAACACCTTTTTGTTTTATGTTATACTGCTTATTGTAATAATTAAGTAATAATTATATGAATGAAATAGGAACATTGTACATAGTTGCAACCCCAATTGGAAATTTAGAAGACATGACTCTTAGAGGTATTCGTACCTTAAAAGAGGTTGACTGTATCTTGTGTGAAGATACTCGAACAACAGCTAAACTTTTAAATAAATACGATATTCATATTAAAACTATGAGTTATCATGCCCACAGTACTTCTGCTAAAGAGTCTGTAATTATTAAAATGCTTAAAGAGGGGAAAAATTTGGCTCTGGTGTCTGATGCCGGCACTCCTTGTATTTCTGATCCTGGTGTAATGTTAGTTTCTAATGTTCGCCAAGAATTTGGATCCGAAGCAAAAGTTGTACCGATTCCAGGAGCAAGTGCTCTTGTATCTGCATTGTGTGCGAGTGGTATTTCCACATCTTCGTTTGTATTTTTAGGCTTTCTTCCTCATAAAAAGGGTAGAGAAACCTTGTTTAAAGAAATTTCAAATTCAAAAAGAGTAAATGTTTTTTATGAGTCAACCCATCGGATATTAAAAACCTTGGCTTCTTTAGATACTTATATGCCAGATGCTCATATTATGATTGCGCGAGAAATTACAAAACAATTTGAAGAATTTGTTTCTGGTAAACCAAAAGAAATTTTAGAATATTTTACAGTGAATAAAGATAAGCAAAGAGGGGAGTTCGTGGTTATTGTGGGGCCTAAATAAATACGGTATAATAATGCAATGAGTCCCACAGAATAAAATGATATAACCTTTTATTTTTAGGATAGTTTGGAGTTTTGCTTTAAAAATCAACGATAGATTATTATTTTATTAAAATTGAAAATGGCGAAAAAATAATGCCATTTTTCACTAACCGGATGAGAAAAGAAAAAACATTACTATTTATGGGTATATGGGTTGCCATCTTGCCATTTTCAGGATTTCCTGAGCCTTTTAGAAACATACTTTTTGTAATAACTGGTCTTTTGCTTGTTTATCTTGCTTTTATCTATTACCAGCAGGCTAATGCTCGTATTTCTAAAAATGAGAACACAAGTAAATCATTTGTAGATAATATAGGCAGTGGAGAATAAAAGAATATCTGTGTCTAAAATTAATACAAAAAGAATCATTGTAGCAAGCTTCGCTTTAATAATATGCGGAGTTTTTGCTTGGTATTTATTATCACCATCTTTTAGTAAGGTTGAGTATAATTCACCAGCGGTGAATGGAGTAGAACAAAGTAATGTACCTGCAACAAATATTGCACCTATAGTTACAAATGCTGTTGTTGAAATTCCAGTCACCCACATTAAAACGCCTGAACATGTTAAGTCTGTTTATATATCTGCGTGGACAGCAGGGGGGCCAAAGTTTCTTAGTCCAATTACAAAACTTATAGATAGTACAGAACTAAATGCTGTAGTAATTGATGTAAAAGATTCTACTGGGCGTGTAAGTTTTCATTCTTCTAATGCGGAATTAGAAAAGATTGGGTCTCCAGAAAAACGAATTCCTGATATTAAAGCTCTAACAACATTATTGCATCAAAAAAATATTTATATAATCGGTCGCATCGCTGTATTTCAAGATCCATATTTAACTAAGGTAAAACCTGAGTGGTCCATAACTCGTAAGAGTGATGGTAAAGTTTGGAAAGATAGAAAAGGTTTGTCTTTTCTTGATCCATCAAAAAAGGAAGTTTATGATTATATAGCGACAGTTGCTAAAGAGGCCTATAGTGTTGGGTTTGATGAGCTGAACTTTGACTACATTAGATATCCTTCTGATGGTAATATTAAAGATATAAATTATCATTTAGTAGAAGGAAAAACAAAAGCTGATAATATTGAAGCATTTTTTAAGTATCTTTCTGCTGATTTAAAGAAGGAGCAAAATATTCCAATTTCAGCTGATTTATTTGGTTTAACGACAGAAGCAACTGACGATATGGGGATAGGTCAAGTTTGGGAAAAGGCATTGCCATATTTTGATTTTCTTTGTCCAATGGTTTACCCCTCCCATTATCCTCCAGGCCAAGACGGATTTAAGAATCCAAATTTGCATCCTTATGAAATTATAAATATTGCTTTGACTTCTGCTATTAAAAAAACAAAAGCAATGAATGAAAATATCAGTAAGATTCGTCCATGGTTGCAAGATTTCAATTTAGGAGCAGTATACACTCCTGAAATGGTGTCGGCTCAAATGAAAGCAGTTTATGATAATGGATTAAATTCATGGATGTTGTGGGATCCAGCAAACAAATATTCATCAGCCTCAAACGGTGCCTTAAAACTTGAAACTATTCAATAATTTTGCAATAATAAAATCTCATGAACATAAATTTAAAAATAAAAAATAATCTTAAAATACCAATTTTTGTAGTATTGGCAATAGTTGTTTTAGGTGGAGTATTTGCGCTAGGAGCAACGTTTGGTTATTCAAAGAAACCTGAAATTGAGAAAGTGGTTTCTGTTACAAATAAAGAGCCCCAAACTCCAACTACTGCTGATTTTAATTCATTTTGGAAGGCATGGAATATTTTAAATCAAAAATCCATATATTCTAAAAAGGTTTCAGAACAAGATCGAGTATGGGGTGCAATCTCTGGATTAGCATCATCAATGGGTGACCCCTATACTGTATTTTTCCCACCGGACGAAAATAAATTATTTAATGCTGAGATTGCTGGTTCCTTCGAGGGTATTGGTGCAGAGATAGCAATTAAAGATAAGATATTGACTATTGTTGCGCCCCTAAAAGATACTCCTGCATGGAAAGCTGGTTTGAAAAGTGGAGATAAGATTCTAAAAATAGATACAACTAGTACTGTCGATATGACAACTGATAAGGCGCTTAGTTTGCTACGTGGGCCTCATGGCACTGAGGTTGATATTACGGTACTGCGTATCGGTGAAATTAATACTCGTGAATTTAAAATTATCCGTGATAAAATAGATATTCCAACAATAGATACTGAGCTTCGTGCTGATAATATTTTTGTGATTAAGTTTTATAGTTTTTCGGAGAATTCTGCCTCTTTATTTAGAGATGCTCTCCAAAAATTTATCAATTCTGGCTCACATAAACTCATCGTTGATATGAGAGGGAATCCAGGTGGTTATTTAGATGCCGCTGTAAATATTGGCTCTTGGTTTATTGATGAAGGAAAAGTGATTGTTAGTGAGGATTTTGATGGCAATGGTAAGGCTATAAATTACAGAAGTCATGGACCTAAAATATTTAACGATAAACTTCCTTTTGTGATACTAGTGGATGGAGGTTCTGCTTCTGCTTCAGAAATTCTGGCAGGTGCCCTTCAGGAATATGGAATTGCAACTTTGGTGGGTGAAAAAACTTTTGGGAAAGGTTCTGTTCAAGAATTAATTAATATTACTGATGATACATCTCTAAAAGTAACAGTCGCAAAATGGTTAACCCCAAATGGTAAATCAATATCATTACAAGGTTTAACTCCTGATGTTGTTGTTCCGTATACTCAAAAAGATGCAGATGCTAAAATAGATCCTCAACTAGATAAAGCAGTTGAAATATTGACAGCAAAACAATAAAATAAAGTTGGGCGGATGAATCCACCAAAACTTTTGAATAAACGAATATTATAAATTAATTCACTTTTTTCTTAAAAATATATCATATAGATAATGTTATTTTGATAAAAAGTTTAGGCGAATGAAAGTTATACTACTTACAGACGTACCAAAGGTTGGCAATAGGTATGATGTTAAAGATTTTAAAGAGGGATATGCACAAAACGTACTTTTGGCAAAAGGTTTAGCAGAGCTTGCAACACCCCAAGCCTTAGCGAAGATCGCTGCTAGAAAGGCTGATATGGATAGAAAAAAAGAAAGTGAAATGAAATCATTTAATGAATTAATTTCTTCTGTAAATAATAAAGTAATTGTTATAAAAGTTAAATCTAATGAAAAAGGTCATCTGTTTAAGGCTGTAAGCCCTAAAGATGTAGTTGATGCTATTAAAAAATCTTCAGGCGTTGAAGTTGATGAAGATACTATTGTTTTGGATCATATTAAAGAGCTTGGGTCTTATAATGTATTAATTAAAAAAAATGGTAGGCAAGGGAAGTGTCAGATAGTAGTAGAATAATAATAATTAAGAATTAGGAATGAAGAATTAAAAATGAAAAAATCATAGGCAATCCTATGATTTTTTCATTTGTTTTATATTAAATTCTTAATTATTCAATAACGCTTACAGTTTTCTTTACGCTTGATGTACGATTAAAGTTTGCTTTTCTTTTTGAACCAAACTTTATTGTTCCAGGCTTAAGTGCGAATAGAGTATGATCTTTACCAAGTCCTACATTTGTTCCTGGAAGAATTTTTGTTCCACGCTGACGAACAATGATAGATCCTGCTTTAGCTTTTTCTCCATCATAAAGCTTAGTACCTAGGTACTTTGGATTTGAATCTGTTAAGTTTTTCGCTGAACCTCCAGCTTTTCTATGTGCCATATTTGATTTATAGCAAGTAGGTTATAGAATATAGGTGTAAACTACCTGCAAATGATTTATAATTAACTTGTATGAGTATAAACGATTTCTTTAATAAAATCAAGGGTAAATATGCTATTGACAATATCACAATTATGTATCTTTGTGTAATAATTGGGGTAGGGGTTTCATCTTTTTGTTTAGGAAGGTTGTCTGTTGATGATAATAAAATAAGAACATCTGGAGTCTCAATTGTAAACACCAAAGATATCTCGAATGTAATTAATTCGAATAACAATATTAATACTTCTACTACAAACAACATCAATCAGATAAAAGAAAAGAGGTATGTTTCTTCAAAAAATGGTAAACTATATTATCCGATTTCATGCAATGGAGCAAAACGTATCGCGGAAAAAAATAAAGTTTGGTTTGAGTCATCGGTTGACGCAGAAAAGTTAGGGTACACCTTAGCTTCAGGTTGCAAATAAAATATGAAAGTTATTTATCAAATAATCCTTATTGTTTTAATATTTTTTTTACTCTTTATTGTTAAAGATGATTTAAAGTATGCCTATGATAATAATTCTTCTGGCTCCGGTAATACGGGAATAATTTATAATATAAAAAATATTTTATTATCAGGAATAAATAAAATTGAAAATGTTGTATTAGTTGATTCTGATAAATCAGCTGAAAAAATCAAGCCTGCTTCCAAGATAAATGTTTCTGGTCCATTAAGGGTGATCAATGATTTAATCTCTTTGAATAATAAATCAATAAAACTCACTAAAGAAAATGTAATAGCGTTAACTAATCAAAATAGATATGAGAATGGAAAATTATTACCATTAACAGAAAACTCCAAATTAAGTTTTTCTGCTGAAAAGAAACTGCAGGATATGTTCATGAAGCAATATTTTGAGCATATTTCTCCAAGTGGAGTTGGAGTAGGAGATTTGGCTGATCAAGTATCTTATGAATATATCGTAATAGGTGAAAATCTAGCGATGGGTAATTTTAAAGATGATAAAGCATTAGTTGATGCGTGGATGGCAAGTCCAGGCCATAGGGCAAATATTTTAAATCCAAAATATACAGAAATAGGAGTTGCGGTTGGTGAAGGTAAATTTGAAGGAAAAGATGTATGGATGGCCGTCCAGCATTTTGGCTTGCCAAAAAGTACATGTCCAAAAATAGACGAAGTTCTTCATGGAGTAATTAATATAGATCAAGACCAGATCAAGTCTATCTCAAACGATTTAGCGACACTTCATAAAAAGATAGATAGTGGGGTAGTATATGATGGCCAAACGACTATTGAGCAAATAGATAAATATAATTCAACTGTAACTATTTACAATCAATTAATTACAGAAGTAAAAACAAAAATTACACAGTACAATAATCAGGTAACAGCATTTAATTCGTGTCTTTCAAATAATACTTAAGTCGAAAATGCGATACAAAAGGCCTTGAAGGGAAGATTTCAGAGCCCTTTAAAGTATGGGTTAATTTTATATATGAGTGTCGCACAATATATCTTTTGCGACACTGAATAAGGTATTTTGCTATATAGCATATAGAGATGCTTCGTCTCTTATTATTTATCACTTCCCCGTACATAAATTATTTATTTTTATAAAATATTATTATTTAATTATTTATTTAATATAACTACGTTGAATCCCCCATAAAATATTTCTATCAAAAAAAATAATAAATTTAATTTACAATATATGCAAAAAATGGCTTTCCTTTCGGAAAGTCATTTTGAGTGTTTTAAGGTTTAATTTGCTCGCTTTGCAAAATCGCCTTTTGGAGTTCATTAATGGCACTTTGGATGCCTAATGCCTGAGATCTCACAAAGGAGCCCGCAAGGTAGTTGTTGATGTAATTCCACATAGACATTGAGCCGAATTGTTCTTTTTCGAGATATTTTTGGTTAGCTAACCAGTAACTTGCTGGCAAATTTTTGTAACCATTTATACCTCCAAAATGTACATTGTCAGCTGTTATTTCTTCTCCGAATTTTGCTGTGCTCAATCTGCGAACATGTGATTTAAAAGAAAAATATATTTGCAAGCACGATAGTGTAGAAATTACAGTATTTAGTTGCCCGTCATTTTTCTTTTTCAATTTGGAAATTATATCTGCAAATCCACCTTCGTCTTGAATTTCAGTAAGATATTTAATTAATCTAACGATAGCTTCCACTTTATTTTCCATCAAGTAGATTAATTCCATTTCCTTTTTGATCTCGATTATCTCAGCTGAGATATCTCTAATATCATTTTTGACTGGAAATAAAAATGTCAAAATCCTTCTTTTGATTTGTAAATCATTCATCTTCTTACATTATT
>Ga0114951_10005133_pt1 | contig 12254 bp, 5 predicted proteins | sample AM7aDNAmetaG_FD_88677 | JGI IMG/M metagenome (GOLD analysis project Ga0114951, IMG submission 88677) | Freshwater microbial communities from Finland to study Microbial Dark Matter (Phase II) - AM7a DNA metaG | ecosystem: Environmental > Aquatic > Freshwater > Lake | place: Finland: Lake Alinen... | reverse complement strand
CCTGGGTGATGGCGCGGGCCGCCGCATCGGATTGGCGCTGGCCCAACTGGTGGAGGAAGACGAAGAGGATGACCAACCCCGCGAAGACTCCCCCGGCGTGCGGGTAAGAGAACTCGGGATGCCCATAGCGCGCCAGCAGGGGGACCAGGCCCACGCTGCCCAAGGCCAGCCCAACCAGCAGCAACCAGATCGAAAGACACCGAAAGACCAACGGGAGGAACCGTTTGCGAAAGCCCCCGAGATCGTCCTGGGTCTTGTGCAGCAACGCGCACAGCTCCTCGTCCAGGCGGTTCTCCTCGGGCGTCAGATCCAGCGGGCTGGTGTCATCGGGTTCGGCCAGCCGGCGGCGAAATTTGCCATAGCCCCGAAAGGACTGATCGGCCAGGGCCTCCAACCCGTCGAGCGCGGCCTGGCTTTCGGCCAGGCGTCCCCGGAACGCCTCGAGGGTGGCGGTGGCAGTGGCCAAGTCGGTCTTGCGGGTGTTGTCCCGCTGCATCAGGCCCCGCTGCAGCTCATACTTGCGGCGGCCTTCGCGGTCTTCCACCTCGGCCAGGCGCTGTTTGTGGCTGGATTTGTGGGCCCGGGCAATGCGGTCCTTGCGCCAGGCATAAAGGGCCTGGAGCCGTTCTTTGGTCGTGTTAAACCCGGCATCGGCCTGGGTGACAGAGGCGGAAAGCTGGGTCTCCAGTTCTTCGAGAGCGGTCTCGTGCCGCTGGGTTTCGGCGGCGCTGCGCGTGCGAAACTCATGGGTGAGCTTGTCCTCCTTGCCCACCAGTTCGCGGACGGCGCTGCCTAACTGTTGGAGCAGTTCCAGGACGCCGCTAACTCCGAGATGGCGGGGCATCCCACCTGCTGCCACCGAGGACGGGGGCACTCCGACGGGTTCCGACACGTTTTTGACCTCCAGTTGGCTACTCACAGTCGCTCCTGACTTTCATGACCAGTTTGTCGAGTTGTTCAATGATGATGGTGGCGCGCTCCACGCTCGCCATAAGTTCCAGGATGTACTTCTGGTCGAATTCCTGGCATTTGCTGTCCTGCCAATACTCCTTGGTCTGGGCCCACTTGGCCGCCAACTCCCTGGTGACCGCGACCAACCGGGTTCTGCCGGCACTGACGCTCATAGGCCGCCTCCCTGATTTTGGCTGGCGCCGCTCTCTCCAGCCGGCGCGGCTCCGGCGGCGTCCCCGGCGGCGGCGGCGCCGTCCTCGGCCTTGGCCTCGCTGGGCTTGGCCGGGGCGTCTGCCATCATAGGGGTGGCGACGCCAGCGTAGGCATCGAGCGACTTGATGGCTTGGGCCAGGTAAAAGGTAGCCTTGGGCATCTCGCTGGTGAGGAAGCTGGCCAGCTTGTCCAGTTGCCGGACCATTGGTTCGACCCGGTTGTCGAACTCCCGGCCCCACTGCTTGACCCGCCGCAGCTTTTCTTCGGCTTCGTCCACGGCGCGCTTGGCCTTATAGACGGCGGCCTGGTGGGCGCTGCTGGCCTCGCGCATCCCCCCCATGCGGGCGGCGGAAAGCTCTTGCTGGGCCATTTCGAGCAGCTTGCTCCGGCGGCGCATTTGGTTCTCCCAATGAACCCGCTGGTCGTTTTGCAGCCAGACCCGGGTGCGCATGACATCGTCGCTGACGTCCTCGAGCGCCGGCCGCGCCTTGGTCAGATAGACGATCAGGCTGGCCCGGAACGACTCCAGGACCTCCACCGAAGTAATGTGGGCGCGTTCGGCCATGAGTTCAATGCTGGTTCAGGTATTCCTCGATGCGCTGCGCCTTGCGCAGCAGATAGGGCGTGTGCTGGTTGGAGACTTCGATGAATTTGCGCAGCGCCTTGACGGTCTGCTTGAATTCCTCGTTGAACTTGTTGTGTTCCTGATCCTGCCAGGTGTCGCCCAGCGCGGCAAAGCGCGCTTGCAGCGCCGAAAGGCTGTTCTGCAAATCGCTGTTGAACCGCTTCAGTTCTTCGGCAAAGCGCCGAACCTGTTCCGGATCCATGATGGCCTGGGCCATAGCGTTATATCAAAGTTTGTGGTTGCGTCAGTTCTCCAGGCCAGCATGGCACGCTTCGGCCCAGGCTCAAGCACGAAAAGGCGTTTGGCTCGAGTTGCCCGGAATAAGCCAAAAACTTTGGCATGGACAACCGATCTCTCCTCGACTAAATTTTCATGTTGCTTCTTAAAAGCACACCAAACATGGCGATGATGAAGAACAGCAGTTGCGCCTTGTCATTCCAGTGGCGGCACTGGAGCTTGCCGCGTGGTCTGGCGAAACGGCTGAACCTCAACCAAAGTCACCCTGACTCATGCCTATGAAACCAACCCCGATCAAACGTGTTATCCTCTCCCTCCTGCCCGTCCTTTTCGGCCTCAGCGGGTCGAGCCTGCGGGCGGATTATCCGGCCGGAGTTCTTGCGGACGGACCCACGGCGTATTGGCGCTTGAATGAAACCAGCGGCCCGCTCGCCCTCGACGCGCTGGGTCTGCACCCCGGTGGCTACTCCAACACCGTCACCTTTGGGGTGCCGGGCGCGCTCGTGGGCGATCCCGATCCGGCGGTCTATTTCGACGGGACCACCGGCACGAAGGTGGACGTCCCGTACGCCCCCGCGCTCAATCCCAGCATCTTCACGATCGAATGTTGGGCCAACGTCACCGGGGGCGGCAGCTATCGCTCGCCGCTGACCGCGCGGGCGGACAGTCCCACCCGGGGGTATATGTTTTACGCGACCCCGGCCAACACCTGGGAATTCTGGACCGGTACGGGCGGCGCCGCCGGCACTTGGAACATGATGACCGGCCCGGCGGTCATCTACAACCAGTGGACGCACCTAGTGGGGACCTATGACGGCACCACCAAACGGTTCTATATCAACGGGGCCTTGGTGAACTCGATCGTGGTGCCCTTCAGGGCGAACTCGGTCTCTCCGCTCCGCATTGGGGGTGGCGCCAGCGATTCGGTGGTCGGCAGCTTCTTCTTTGTCGGAGACGTGGACGAGGTGGCTGTCTATGACAAGGTGCTGACATTGGAGCAAATCCAAGCCCACTATTACACCGCGCAGCCCACTCCGCCTACGATTGTGACACAGCCTCAGTCCACCAACGCTTATGAGGGGTCCACGGTCACCTTGTCGGTTGGAGTGGTGGGAACCCCTCCATTGAGCTATCAGTGGTATCTGTGGGATTTTACCCTGGTGAACCAGACGAACCGCACGCTCGTGTTGCATGATGTGACCGATTTCGATTCAGGCCCGTATTATGTCGAGATCACCAACCCTGCTGGCGGCCCTGTCACCAGCGACACAGCGGACGTGACGGTTTTGCCCACCGAACCGCCCACGATCACCACAGACCCCCAATCGGCCTCTGTGTATCAAGGAGGAACGGCCCGGTTTAGGGTGACGGCGACGGGGGGCACGCAGTTGTCCTACCAGTGGCAGCATGACGGCGGAGACCTGTCCGATGCCACCAACGCGCTGCTGGTGGTATCCAACGTAACTCCGAGCGAGGCCGGCGGCTACCAAGTCTGGGTCGGCAACGCCCTGGGCCTCACCCCCAGCGCGCAGGCCACCTTGACCGTCATTGTCCCGGACCCGGGCAGTTATGCCGCCACCGTGCTGGAGGACCAGCCGGCGGCCTATTGGCGTCTGGATGAATCCGGAGGCCCGCTGGCGTTGGACGCCCTCGGCTCGTACGATGGCGGCTACTCCAACACCGTCACCTTGGGCGTGGCCGGGGCTCTGGTCGGCGACCTGGATACTGCGGTCCACTTTGACGGGGTGGCGGGCACCAAAGTGGATGTGGCCTATTCGCCGGCGCTCAACCCGGCCTCCCGCTGGAGCGTCGAGGCCTGGGCCAGGGTCACCGGCGGAGACGGCAGCTACCGCTCGCCCATCACCTCCAGGGACGACCAGCCGCAACGCGGGTTTATCTTCTACGCGACGGCGGGCAACACCTGGGAGTTCTGGAGCGGCCAAGGCTCCCCAAATGGATGGGACACCATCGTGGGCCCGCCCGTGGTGAACAACGCCTGGACCCACCTGGCGGCGACCTATGACGGCGCCACCAAACGATTCTATGTGAACGGCGTTCTGGTCGGAACGAGCACCCTGCCTTACGGGCCCAACACGGCCAGGCCCCTGCGCCTTGGCGGCGGCTCCACCGACAGTATCCTGGGCAACTACTTCTTCGTAGGCGACGTGGACGAAGTGGCGGTGTATAACTCCGTGCTCACCCCCGAGCGGGTCGGCGACCACTTTGCGGCCTCGCTGGGAGGCGGCATTCCGCCCAGCATCTTGAGCGAACCGGTCTCCCGCACCGTGTTGCCGGGAGACCCGGTGACCTTTAGCGTCGCCACGGCGGGCAGCCTGCCGCGGACCTACCTATGGCAGTTCCAAGGCCAGGATCTCGACTCCCAGACCAACAGCGAGCTTGGCTTGACCAACGTGTCTAGCTCGATGGCCGGCGACTACCAGCTCATCGTCCAAAACCTGGCCGGCAAGGCGACCAGCGCGGTGGCCACCTTGACGGTCGTGGCGGTGCCGAATCTGCCCTATAATACCGCCGTGCTCGCCGACAGCCCGGTGGCCTATTGGCGGCTGGGAGAGCTCAGCGGCACTGTTGCTGCCGACGAGACCGGCAATCATCCCGGTCAATATATGAACAATGTCGCGCTGGGGCTGCCGGGCGCGATCCCCGGCGATCCCAATCCGGCGGCGGGCTTCGCCACTGCGCCGCAGACCAAAGTGGAGGTGCCGTTCTCCGCCGACCTCAACCCGCCCCAGTTCTCGGTCGAGGTCTGGGCCAAGGTCACCGGCGGCAGTGGCAGCTATCGCTCGCCGGTTGCCTCGCGTGACGACCTCCCCCAGCGCGGCTACATCTTCTACGCCGATTATCTGGATACCTGGCAGTTCTGGAGCGGGATGGGAACGCAGAACGGCTGGGACGTCATCGCCGGGCCGCCCGTGCAACTGGGCGTCTGGACCTACTTGGTAGCTACCTTCGATGGCGCGATCAGGCGCTTTTACGTCAACGGGGTCCAGGTTGGGGTCAGCACCAATTCCTTTGGTCAGAACACGGCCCAATTGCTCCGAATCGGCGGAAGCGTCACCGAGAACCCCGTGGGGGATTTCTTCTTCGAGGGCGCTGTGGATGAAGTAGCGGTTTACAATACCGCTTTGTCGCCCGCGGCCGTCCTGACTCACTTCGCCCTGGGGACACGCCCCACCTTGCAGCTCAGTGCCAGCGAGAGTGGCCTGACCCTGACGTGGACCTCCGGCCGCGGCCTGGAGATGGCTGACGATCTGGGCGGGCCCTGGGTCACGGTGCCCAACGCCACCTCGCCTTTCCCAATCGCCGCGACCGACTTCAGGAAGTTCTATCGGCTCCTGCGGTAACAAAGCCGAGGCCGGCCAGAAAGCGGCCAACTTACGCAATATCAACAACTCCATGGTAAGGCGGCAGAAAGGAACCTCCTGCCGCCTTTTCCATGAGAAGCCAGCCAACTCATGACCCCGCCTGAAGTGATCCGCCCGAAAGTCTCCAACCGCTCCTTCCTGTCGGGCCGTCGGCACGCGCGCCGATGGCTGGGGCCCTTGGTCGCCCTCGTTCTCCTGGGCGCGTGTCGCGCCCGGGCGAGCGAGGCGGTCAGCATCACGGAATTCATGGCGGACAACACCGTCACTCTCGCGGATGAAGATGGCGCTTACGAAGACTGGATTGAGATTCAGAACCAAGGGGTGGTCACCGTGGACCTGGGCGGATGGAGCCTCACCGATGAGGCCTCCAAGCTGGCCAAGTGGACCTTCCCCGCCACCAACCTGCCGCCCGGGGCCTATCTGGTTGTCTTCGCGTCCAACAAGAACCGACGCACGCCGGGCGCGCCGCTCCACACCAACTTCAAGCTCAGCAGCGGCGGCGAGTTTCTCGCCTTGGTGGATCCCGCTGGGAAGATCACCAGCAGCTTTGCCCCCCGATTTCCCGCGCAAGTGCCCGATGTGAGCTTCGGTTTCGGCCAGGAACTGCGGTTCAGAACCAACTTGACCCTGGGAGCGGTCGGCCGCTGGCTCATTCCGACTAATGACGCCCTGGGCACGAATTGGACCTTCCCGGATTTCGACGATGGCCCGTGGACGGCCGCCACCAACGGGATCGGGTACGATACCCACGTCAGCGAAATCTATGTCGGCGGCGCGGCCACCGCCATCCTGACCTCCGCTCCGGTGGCCTATTGGCGGTTGGACGAGACGACCGGGACCGTCGCGGTCAATCGCGGAACACTGGGGCCCACGGCCAATGGAACGTATTACAACGGCGCCGTCCAGGGCGTGCCCGGGCCGCGCCCCGATCCCTATAACGGGTTTGAACCGGAGAACCTGGCGGCTCATTTCGATGGCGTGGATGACAAGGTGGATACGCTCTATCAGCCGGCGCTCAACCCGCCCCGCTTTACGGTCGAATGCTGGGCCCGGGTGACCGGAGGCTCCGGGCAATATCGCTCTCCCTTGACCTCGCGGGCGGACGGGCCGCAGCGCGGCTATCTGTTCTATGCCACCCCTGGCGATGCCTGGGAGTTCTGGACCGGCAGCGGCAGCGGCTGGAACACCATCGGCGGCGCGCGTGTGGTCTATAACCAATGGATTCACCTGGCCGGCAGCTACGACGGCGCCACCATGCGCTTGTTCACCAACGGCGTGCAGGTCGCCGCGGCCAGCGTCCCTTTCCGGACCAACGATCTGGCTCCCACGCGCATCGGCGGGGGCGCCACCGAGGGGCCTGGCACTTATTTCTTTAATGGCGATGTGGACGAGGCGGCCATCTTCGGCCGCGCCCTGTCGGCCTCCGAGATCCTGGCCCATTTTCAGGTGGCCACTAACGCCGTAGGCGGGGCGTTCGCCACGAACACCGGGCCGTCTCATTTTGCCGGCCTGATCCAGACCGATGTCCAGGCCGCGATGTGGAATCGCTCCCCCGGCGCTTTTCTTCGCTTGCCTTTCGTGATCACCAATTTGAGCGAGGTCAACCGCCTCATGCTCCGGCTGAAATATGACGACGGCTTCGTGGCTTATCTGAATGGCGTCGAAGCCGCGGCGGCCAACGCGCCCACGAATCTGTCGTGGAGTGCCTCGGCCACCGGCCGCCGGGACAACGCGGCGGCGGCGCAGTTTGAGACCTTCAATCTCGAGGATGCCTTGCCGGCACTGCGGCTGGGCACGAATATCCTGGCCCTGCGCGGCCTGAACTTTGGCGCGACCAACGCCGATTTCCTGCTGTTGGCGGAGCTGGAAACGACCACGATTGTCGCCGCCGGCACCAATGCCGGCTATTTCGCCGTAGCGACTCCCGCCCAGCCCAACGGCAGCGCCAACGCCCTCATTGGCCCCATTATCCAAGAGCCCGCCTCTGCCCCGCTCCCGCCGCTGAGCACCCATGCGCTGCTCGTTACCGCCCGGGTGCGGCCGGCCTTTGCGCCGTTGGGCACAAACGAAGTTCTGCTGAGCTACCGGGTCATGTTTGGAGCCACCAACACCTTGACGATGTTCGATGACGGCGCCCACGGTGATGGCGCGGCGGGAGACGGCCTCTTTGGCGCGACCATCCCGGCCGGGGCGGCGGGGCCGGGACAGATGATCCGCTGGTTTATCACGGCCACCGACACCCTGAACCGCGCCTCGCGCTGGCCGCTCTTTCCAGACCCCCTCAACTCCCCCGAGTACCTCGGAACCATGGTGCAGGACCCCACGGTGGTCAGCCAACTCCCGGTCTGGTGCTGGTTCGCTCTGGACCCGGCGGCGGGGCGCACCCGCACCGGCACCCGCGGCGCGGTCTTTTTTCGCGGCGAGTTCTACGACAACGTCTTCGTGCGTGACCGCGGCGGCTACACTGTCTATGGGTCGCAGAAATTCGATTTCAACACCGGCTATCACCTAAATGTGAATGACGAGATCGGCCGGGTGCAGGAGGCCAACCTGAACAGCAATGGCGCGGATCCGAGCTATACGCGCCCGCTCATCTGCTTCGAGGTTTATCGCGCGGCGGGCGCTCCAGCCAGCGCGGCGTTTCCGCTGCTCATGCGGCTCAACGGCGGCCCGGATCGGGTCGGCCTTTTCATCGAGCAGGTGGACGAGCGATTTCTCGACCGCTGGGGCTTCGATCGCCTCGGCGCCCTCTACAAGTTCGACCAGCGCGCTCAGCTCACTCCCGCCTTCAGCGACGTCACGGATGGGGTGCAGAAGAAGACCCGTCAAAACGAGGATGCTTCGGATCTGCAAGCCGTGGTGGATGCCATGCTGCTGACCAATAACATCGAGGCGCGCGCCGCTTTCATGTTCGATCATTTTAATCTGCCCAACCTGATCAACTTTTTCGCCGCTCGCGCGGTCATTCGCAACGTGGATTGCGTGCGCAAGAATTTTTACCTGCACCGGGACACGCGGGGAACTGGCGAATGGAGCTTGTTTCCGTGGGACATGGACCTGACCTGGGGGTCCGGCGGCGACCTCAACCACGAAGTGCATCCGTTCCATGGCGACGTCGCGCATCGCTGGCTGAACCCCGACCAGTGGAACTGGATGTGGGAGGCGCTCTTCAACGATCCGCGCACCCGCCCCATGATTCTGCGGCGCCTGCGCAGTGTCATGGACCAGCAGCTCGGCCCGGTCGGTTACCTGGAGGGGCGGGCCAGCGCCTGGTTCGCGCCGGCCTTTGCCACGCTCGGGACGGCCGTCTCGAACGAATTGACCGTCTTCCAGGGCGATATCGCCTCACGGCGTGCCGAGCTTTACGGGTCCTACGCCGCCACCAATGCGGCCGCGGGCGTCAATGCGATCATCCCGCAATCCCAGCCGCCCAACGTCGTGGTCAGAATTGCGGCCGTGGAGTTCAACCCCAGCTCCGGCAATCAAGCCGAGGAATACATTTGCCTGAGCAACCCGGCCCCCTTTGCCGTGGATATTTCCGGGTGGAGATTGGACGGCGCGGTTCGGCACGTTTTTTACCCCGGCACCGTCCTGCGCTCCAACGACCTGCTTTTCGTTTCGCCGGATGTGGTCGCCTTTCGCAACCGTGCCAGCTCACCGCATGGCGGTCAGCGTCTGTTCGTGCAGGGCAATTACCAGGGCCAGCTCTCGGCTCGTGGCGAGAGTTTGCGTCTCCTCGATTCGTGGGGAAGGCAGGCCCACGCGTTCGAGTACCCGGGCGCCCCCAGCCTGCCGCAGCAATACCTGCGGGTCACGGAGCTGATGTATCATCCCGACCTCTCCGAGGAGCTCGAGTTCATTGAGCTCAAGAATATTTCAACGAACCAACCGCTGGATCTCACTGGCGTGCGATTGGTTAATGGGATCGAGTTCGACTTTGGCGGGGGCGCGGTGAGATCCCTGGGGCCGGGCGAGACCGTGCTGGTGGTCAAGAACCTGGCGCTGTTCACCGCCCGCTATGGGGCGGGGTTCACGAACATCGCGGGACAATACACCGGTTCCCTCGACAATGCCGGGGAGCGCCTCCAACTGCTCGACGCCCGCAACGAGGAGATTCTCGACTTCAGCTACAGCGACCAATGGTATCCGATCACGGATGGACCCGGCTTTTCGCTGGTGATCCAGGACGAATCCGCCCCACCCGAACGCTGGAATGAGAGGTCGCAATGGCGTCCGAGTGCGCGAGTGGGTGGCTCGCCGGGAGCGGCCGATCCGTCACCCCTCGTCTTGCCACCCATCCTGGTTAATGAAGTGCTCGCCGATAGCGCGCTTCCTTCCTTGCTCCCCGGCCTCGAGCTCTTTAATCCGACGCCCGATGAAGTGAACGTAGGAGGTTGGCGCCTCACGGACGATTTTGCCAACCCCCACAAATACATCCTCCCGGCCGGGACCCATCTGGCTGGCCTGGGTTACCACGTCTTTGCGGCGACAGACCTGCTGGCCGCCGGAACCGGCGTTGCTCTCAATCCTGGCGGAGGCCATGCGTACCTGTTCTCCGCCGACGAGAACGGATCCCTGACCGGCTACGTCCATGGTTTGGATTACGGCCCGACTGAAGCCGGCGTCGCGACCGGCCGGTGGGTGACCAGCGACGGCTTGGAGCATTTCCCGGCTCAAATCGAGCCCACCCTCGGCACCGCGAACCTCGGACCCCGCCTCGGTCCGGTGATCATTAACGAGATCATGTATCACCCTCCGGACGCCGTAACCAATGACAATGTCGCCGACGAGTTCATCGAACTGCTCAATGTGACGACGAACTCCATCGCCCTCTATGATCCATCGGCCCCCACCAATGCCTGGCGTATCCGCGGCGGCGTGGATTTTGATTTCCCGACAAACCTCGCCCTGGTCGCGGGCGAATTCGTGTTATTGGTGAGTTTCAACCCGGCCGACCTCACCCTGGCGGGTTCCTTCCGCGCCAAATACGGAGTGCCGGCAAACGTTCGATTATTCGGTCCCTACAGCGGGAAGCTCGACAATTCCGAAGATAAGGTCGAGCTGCATAAGCCGGTCATTTTGCCTGGTGCTACGGTGGGTTATGTGGAGGTGGACATGGTCCATTACCACGACGCCTCCCCTTGGCCCAAGGGGGCCGACGGCTATGGGTTGTCTCTCCAGCGCCGGGTCGGGCCGGGGTACGGAAACGAGCCGACCAACTGGGTGGCGGCCATTCCGACGGCTGCAACTGCGACCAGGGGCGGCACTCCCCCGGTCATTCTCGACCCACCGTTAAGCCAGGTCGTCCTGGGCGCGCAGGACACCCGGTTCAACGTCGGTGCGGCGGGCGCACCGCCCTTGCGCTACCAGTGGCGTTGCAACGGCGCTTCTCTGCCCGGCGCCACCAACTCAATCCTGCTGCTGACAAACGCGCAACCGGCCCAGACGGGTGATTATGAAGTGTTGGTCTATAACGACGCCGGTTCCATCGTCAGTCCCACCGCCACGCTGGCGGTGCTCTCCGGCCCCACCATTCTCCAGCCACCCCGCACCGTCAGCGTGCGCATTCCCCCCGACCCGTCGGCGGCCCCCAGCACCAATGCCACTTTCGTGGTGCAGGCCTCGAGCGGTTCTTCGCTGCGCTACCAATGGCGCCAGAATGGCGTCAACCTGCCGGGCGCAACCAACAGCAGCCTGACGATCTCCAACGTGAAAGCGGCGGATTGGGGCGAATATGTCGTCGCGGTCACGGACGACGTGGGCACCGTCCTCACGCCCGCCGCCTGGCTCTATCCGCTGGTCCGGCCCATGAATTTTGCGGGGCCTGTTTCGCTGAAGGTGGTCGTGGGCAGCCCCGTGACCATGAGCTCCGAGTTCTATGCCTGGCCGCCTCCCTTCACCAACGAGTGGCGGCGCGGTTCCCTCATCCTCCCCGGCGTGGTCCAGTCCAATTTGACCAGCTTTCACCAGTTCACCGCGCCCAACGTGGTGACTTCCATCCTGGTCCGCCTAGTGGTGAAAAACGCGGCTTCCAGCGGCGTGGCGACCCCGACCGCGACTCTCTCCACCCTGGCCGACACCGACGGTGACGGCATGCCGGATGCCTGGGAAACCGCCTGCGGGCTGAGCCCAACCAATGCCCTTGACCGCCTCGCGGATGCCGATGGCGACGGCTTCCTGAATTGGCAGGAATGGCTGGCGGGAACCGATCCCACCAATGCTCGGAGCCTGTTGAATCTGCGTTGGGTTCTGCTGAGCAATGGGGTGGACCTGCGCTTCGAGGCCGTCTCCAACCTCACTTACACCCTGCAATCTACCGACAGCCTTGGTGCCACCAACTGGAACAGACTGGCTGACTTCGGGGCGCGCAGCAACAGCTACACCGCGCACGCCTTGGACACCCTCGTGGCTACAAATCGTTTTTATCGCCTGGTGACCCCGCGCCAGCCCTGAGAGGTTTGCCGTCCACTTCGCTCGCAACCCAAAAAGGGATAGTCTCGGAGCCGCTTGGTCCCTGAGCGCCAGCCCTCCGGCAAGGGTTGACGCTCAGCTCGGAAATGGTCCGTCCTGCCGAATTTTGTGTCCTGCCGAATTTTGCTGCAAATCGGCTGCGGTGGTGCTAGAGAATCCTCACGAAACCCATGGGTAACCAACAATTCAGGCAGTGAACCACGGAAGACACAGCGGGGCGATGGCGGGGAAGGTTCCCAGCCCCACGGGGCGAACCGACCGGTCACCGCAGCGGCCTTTGCTTCCGGTTCCCCACACCCCGCCGCAGCCCAAGCCAGCCCGCCCGTAAACGCACATTACATGTTCGAGCAAGCCTTCAGAAACATTGACGACAT
>Ga0114951_10005130_pt1 | contig 12261 bp, 8 predicted proteins | sample AM7aDNAmetaG_FD_88677 | JGI IMG/M metagenome (GOLD analysis project Ga0114951, IMG submission 88677) | Freshwater microbial communities from Finland to study Microbial Dark Matter (Phase II) - AM7a DNA metaG | ecosystem: Environmental > Aquatic > Freshwater > Lake | place: Finland: Lake Alinen... | reverse complement strand
CCTATTTCAGATAAACAACCTATTAATTCATGATTTCTATCATCATACGCTACGCCGGAATACACATAATCAAATAAACCGCTTTCGACAAGTCCCTGTGCCAGAGCATGTTGTCGAAAAAGCTGATACCCGTCTTTCATAGCAGGGCAATATGGTAAATTCCGAAACTCCAGCTCATTAATGGATTTATGAAGAATAGAAAAGTAATGCCTTCCCCATTGTGTCTGGTGGCAATTTCCTTCAGGATCACGAATACATTCTTTTGTGCTTTTACAACGTTCTGGGTCAGGATTACATTCCAATCCCTGTGTCTTATGTTCAGGACTGATAATCTTCTGTGCTGCTGAACAAGCGTAAAAATGGTGTTCCGTATATTTATTTTCAATAAGGTAGATACCGCATTTGCCATCACGGCAAGTAAAAAGGACTGCGACATCTGGAGATGTTTGCCCGGCTCCGCGTTTGCCGCCCTGTTCACCAAGAAGTTGCCTGGGACTAAGTTTACCTGAAGCAGCATATTCAAGTTCAATCTCATCTATTGAAGTGACATCTAGATCAAGTTCTCTTTTCAGGAAACTGGCCAGCATATATTTCATCTCGGGATGATAGCGAAATGGGAAAAAGATATTAGCACATTGGGTCCAGGAGCTTTTTAGATTATGTTTCCACTGATTGGCTTGAATTTGGTCGACTTCGAGATAGTTTGATAACAACCTCCGGAAATCTGTATCATCCCAGGTCCCCGAAAGCCACTCATTAACCGGCAGGATATAATCCTTTTCAACTCCAATTTGTTTTCCGTTCTGGCCCGGAAGTATCTCCTTTTTTCTTCGCCAGTTTAATTGTTGTATTTCAGCTTCCTTAGACCAGGATAAACTACTCATCGTTTGCTTTCCTCTGTTATTTGGCATTGATTTTACTATCTGGTTGAACTATGAAACCTTCCCGAAGAACCCGGCAACTATTATCTTCAAATGGGCTTGTGCCAAAATCAACCGTCATTCCCTTAACAAACAGATAAGCTATATAAGCAGCTAAGCCTGCATCGAGTTGGTCATGTGTTGGTGGTTTCTCCGTGTTAAATACATTTCCCAAGGTTATACCACTGGATTTGAGCAAATCAAAACGCTCTCTCCTGCCAGCTAACGGTGTCTTTTTATGCTTTAACTGTTCTCCTGCAAGCACTCGCCACGCAGCCCCTGGATATACTTCAATAAGAATAGATGTGGCTTTTGAAAAACTATCCATTCCAAACAGATGAAAATTACCTGACTTATATAAAGAATAGAATAATTCAACTGAACCCTTAATAAATCCAGCAAAAGGACGTTTATCAAGTACTAATTCAAAGGGAGATTTTCCGGCGGTCCCAAGTTGATGCTCGCAATTCCGCATATTCTGCACCTGAGAACCAGCTAAACCCTGTGAACCATCAATGGCTATAATACAACGCTTGTTTTGCAAAACATCCGGAATTATTCCGGTTCCAGATTCTTCGTAGTTCCATTCATCGAAATTGCAATGCAAGTTATCATGAAGTACGGCCCTGGTAACAGGCCTTTGTTGTTTTGCGTATGGATCAGTGAGATCTATTCCAATAAAAACTGTTTCCTTGTCCATTTCCTACACCGTCAGTGAAGCCCCATATCTTTTCAACCAGTCAAGCTGTTTTTGATAGTTGGGTAGGATTTTATCCACTTCATTCCAGAAAGCGCTATCGTGCTTTTTGAATTTGAAATGTGCCAGTTCATGCACTATCAAGTAATCCAGAACGGTCACCGGCGCCATCATGACTTTCCAGTTGAAATTAACCCTGGGCTTCTTGATAGAGCAGGATGCCCAGCGGTTTTTAAGCTCCAAAATGGAAATTTCCTCCGGTTTTACTCCCATTTTTTCGGCAAATTGAAATACCCTGGGAGTAATAAAAGCTTTCCCTTTTTCGCGGTAGAATTCCTTAAACGCTTCCGGAAGGTTCTCCCGTTTAGACTCAGGTAAGTAAAAATATTTTCCTTTAAGCATTAGGGACTTCACATCGTTGGAAAATTGTAAATAGTAATTCCTTCCTAGATACAGGAAAGATTGCCCGTTAACCGCTTCTCTGGATATTCTATTAGCGTTGAGAAGCTCCCATTTTGCCCGATAACGATATATCTGGTATTCACGCTTCTGTAAAATGGCATCTATTTCATTTTGCAACAGGTTTTCCGGAGCATAGACGGTCAATGAGCCATCTCTTTCGATGTAAATGCTCAGGGTTTTTCTATTTCGCTTGTGGATATTGATTTTAAGGTTGTCAATCATTATGACTTAATATCTCTTTCTCTCGGCTCTTGGCCAAATTTATCAATTCAGTAGTCAATTCTGGAGCGGCCGCTTTTAAAGTCTCTATGCCTGAAAACTCCAGTTCATCTCTGATGATACTCTCCAGATTCCGCGTTTCAGAGGGCTTCTGCCAGAAATTTTGTATCTTTAGACTATTATGGATATACCCATAAATCTTGACCGTTAAACCGGCTACTTTTTGTTGCAGGTCCGGATTGCCTTTATCTAACTCGCCAATCATATTGATTAAGTCGAAAAATGGAATAATATTTCCGGGGACTAATCCCTTCTCTTTCTCTCGTCCTTTAGCCATAGCTTCTCGTATTTTGCCGAGTTCTACCACAATAATGTACCAATTCTCTTTAAACTCATCCAGAATACGCTGAACCCGCTTATCAAACAGGGTATATAAGGCAGGGTCTTTATCCATATTCACTTTTATGTGCCATCTTATGGCATGCTCCATTTCGGAAGCTTTGGCTTTATTGCTTTTATTGTGAGCATCCAGAGTCTTGGGGAAATCATCAGACAGTAATTTCACCGGCGGGATTTTGGTGTCTATACCTACAGAAGATAAATACTTATCCAATAGTTTACGCACCTTAGCGCCCGCCCATTTCAGGTCCAGAGTTTCATCCTTATATCTATCTCGCATCCGCATCAAGAGATAACCCAGGCGTTTGGCCGGAATATAGTATTCCGGGGCAACTGAAGCATTAAATAGCAGCTCCAGACTATCAAAAAAGGCTTTGATATAAGTATCGAACTGAGCCCGAAATTTCACTTCTTTGCCCAGGCTAATACACTCTTCAACAATTTCCCATTCCCTGGCTGTATCGGCGATCTTTTGATTGACGAAATTTTCTATTTCCTTTACGCCGTAATCACCAAAAAGTTGAAGAAGTCTACGGTATCGCGATTCCAGAACGGGAATTTCTTTATCCAATCCGCGAAAATAAACGGACATGTCATTTAACTCTTTCTCATCAGCATCGGTATAGATAGCTAAAGCCTCTTTAAGGTGATGAGCAACACCGAAATAATCAATCACAATTCCGTGCTCTTTCACATAGCCATTTTTCATTACTTTAGTGCGGTTCACCCTGGCAATCGCCTGCATCAGGTCGTGTTCACGCAGGTTTTTATCCAGGTACATCACCTGCTCTACCGGGGCGTCGAAGCCGGTTAGCAAGCGATCACAAACACATAGAATAGCTACACCTGTCTCAGGCTTATCGTAATTAAAATCTTTCTTGAAATTGGCGATTGCATCTAATTCCTGGGATTCTCTTCTCGCAGCAGTAATATAACCCGGTTCATTGTTATCCATCATGGTAACGACTGCCGCGATTTTTACAAATTTAAGCTGTTTGAGGAGTTCGCTATCTCTTTCCTCTGCCGGCTTGGCCTCTTCAATAGCAATCAGGCTATCCAGAGCTTTCCGAAGTTCATATTTATAGCGGCAGGCGGAGACGATAGAAGAAGACACTACCTGCGCCTTGAAACCGTTAGGCAAGATTTCCTGAGAGTAATGCTTAATAATATCTTCCGAGATATTTTTGATGCGGCTGGTCGATTCCAGATAAGCTAAGAATGTCCCATACCGCCGCTGAATCTCCTGTCTCTCTTCTTCTGTCCGGTTGCGGAACATATCTTCAAACTCTGAATGGAATAGTTCTTTGTTCAGAATCTGATCTTTACTGGTGCGCCCTATGTAAAGAATATCCACCGTAGCCCGGTCAGCAACGGAGTCATTCATTTTATAAATATCGATGAATCCACCAAAGCGCTCATGGGTTTTCTGTTTATGTCTTTCGGTTAGCAAGGGGGTGCCGGTAAAAGCAATTTTAACCGCGTTGGGAAAGCCCACAAAAAGATTGTCACCCATGTCTCCGCCCTGGGTACGGTGGGCTTCATCAATCAAGATTAAAATTCTCTCATTGCGGTTGATGGCCTGGAAGGGTTCAAATTTAGGCACAACACCGCTATCAATCAAGGACTGCGCAGATACCCCGTTGTCAGCCAGAAATTTATGCATCATAACCATATTTAGGGTAGAGGCATCACTGGCTAATTTATCCAGATCACGGCGGTGATCTATTATCGTGACTGTCTCCCCGGCTAGTCCCATGGTATCAGAAAGCTGGTCTTCCAGATCCGTCCGGTCATTGATAAGCACTATTTTATAGTCTTTTAAATCTTCTGTATCCCGCAATTTCTTTATCAGGAATACCATAGTTAGCGATTTACCAGAGCCCTGGGTATGCCAGATGACTCCGCTTCTGAAGGAGGGTGTTTGCTCGGTGCGTAGGCGGTGGACTACTTTACCAACCGCCCGGTATTGCTGGTAGCGGCTCATGATCTTGACGGTGGAGCCGCCGCTGAGTCCCTGAAAGACCGTAAAATTCTTCAAAATATCCAGCAGGATGGATTTATTCAGCATGCCATGGATTAGAACTTCCTGCCTTTGTTCATTGGGAGTAACCTGAACGGTGCGGTACTCCTCTGGGAAAATATCCTTCCAGTTGAGAAAATGTTCAAATTCGCCCGTGATAGTACCGAACCTGGCCTCTTTCCCATAAGTAATAATGCTGAAAAGATTGGAGTGGAAAAGTTTTTCCTCTCCTTCCTGCACTCCATAATCATCATCCCGATGATTGGAATAACGATTAATTTGAATAAAGGCTTCGCTTAACGGTTCAGCCGCATCTTCATCTTTACATTCGATAACTATAAGCGGCAGGCCATTCACAAAGAGGACGATATCCAGCATGATAAAGAACTTGCTTGAACCAGGGGTATCAATGCGGAACTGATTGATGGCCAGAAAATGATTGCGCTCCGGATGCTTGAAATCGATCAGGCGGACCAGCGGACTATGTTCATCGGTAAGTTCATTGATGGCCACAACGGTATTTTTTGTGAGCAATTTGTGTATTGCACGGTTGACTTCCAGCAACTGCTGGCCCGGATACAGCGTCAACTCACGGTAAACATCATCAATCTGCTTATCGGTTAACCACTCCCGTCCGTCATCAGTGAGGTTAATACGTTTAATAGACTGCCGGAATACATCTTCCAGGATAACCTCACGGAAAGATGAGCGTTTACTGGTTGCCGGGTTCTGCGGAATAAAACCTGCACCGTGATCAATAATCTCCCAGCCTAATTGGCGTAATTTATCCAGGAATGGCTGTTCTACGTTCTTGTATTCAGGCATACGTTTTATCCTTTAAAGAATTGGAGGTTTAGTAATTTAACCTTACTCTCTTCGTTACCCAGCGAGATATCCCACCTGGTCTCCATGAAATTTAGCATTTCAAGGCCTCTCTCCTTTATGAATTCAGGTGTCCATTCCTCGTACATCTCGGCCACCCTGTTTTCAGAATAGGAGCCATTAAAATATCCTATTTTTGAACTCTTATCCGCTCTTTTTTGTGAATAACAGTCATTCTGCAGGCTGCTATTTTTAGGCTGCGACAACGCCAATAAATTACCCAATGTGTTCGTAAAAGAGTTTATTTGTTTACTACCGTAAGAGCCGAACAATTTTTTCCAGCAGGTTTTATCCATTGTTTGAGGCAAGATATGCTCGATACTTACCAAATCGGTTTGATTCACGAATCTATCCCAAATTATTTTAGGAGTATCGTTTTTTGACTTCTCAAACAAATCGTTCTCATATTCATAAAGAAAATAGCGCAGTCCGCTCCAGCCATAAAACCCGCTACCGGATTTAAATTTATTGGCGATGTGCTCTTGAAAGAAAACCGGATTATAAGTTCTATCCTCATTAAAGAAATACACTAACCGTTCTTCTAGAGATTTGGTTACGCTAGCGACTGTTCTTGTGCCTTTGGCTAATTCCCGGCTGGCATTATAAAATTCGCTATTGCGGTAGTTACTTCTGGCTTGAGAAAGTTTGAAAGCAATAAAAATGAAACGTTCGATGGTTTTAAATAGTTTCACCCTTTCACTTGAAGCGATCTCTTTATTAACGAATGAAGCCATAACCAGCGGACGGAAGTAGCTAATGTTTATTCGATTTAATTTATCTATCCACTTCCTTTCATTGGGCGATAAAGACGGGGAGACTAATGGATTAAAAGTGTTATACCAGTGACAGGCTGAAGACTGAATACTGGCAGAATATTCTGATACCTCTTTAATGGTCAGCCGCGACTGATATTTAGGTTCAGAGCTAGACTCATCATCCTCACTATTACCATTGGTTTCATTTTCCTCAAACTCCCGAGTTTCTTTCGCGTCCTGGATTGAGTTTACTATAGGTACCAATTCTAGGACTTTACGGGGCGAAAACTGTTCTTTTAATAGGAATTGTATATAGTCATCGCCTGTTTTCCGGCTGTATTTAAAATACATGATCCAGTGCGCCCTGAGAAAATCATCATCATTAAGAGGATTGGTTTTATTTCGCCCCAACTGATAATAGATCTCTTTCCAGGTATCATTGACCCGCTTTCTTAGCTCGGATTTTTCGTTATCTTCTTCTTTATAAAGAGTACTCAGATAGATGAGCCTGTTTTTTAGCAGTTCTAGGTCACTCAGTTTTTTACCACGATTATTCATGGTTTCAAACGCTACACAGACATCAATGTCGTCCTGGATGAGGTATTCATTAAAAAGAAGATGCTTAGTTATCCTTTTATAAATATTTTCGATTTTTGTCTTTCGTTCCCCTTCTGGAAACGACAGCAAGTTGTCCGTAAAAAACTTTTTGGCGTTTTCCAGATTATGAGTATAAAGGGTCTCAAGGTTTTGATTACCAGAAGATGGTTCCATAAAAATGTGGGTTTTTAAGAACTCATAACTCGGGTTATCCTTTTCATATCCAAAGATATAAGATGTAAGGATACTATTGGTTTTCTTCTGTAAAATGTATTCTTTTCTGATATCGCTGATTTTGGTATCACAGAGTTCAAAATCCTCTTTATTGGTCAATTTGTTTTCCGGCAAATCTCTGGCTACTTCTAGAATAGCTTGAATTAAGATAACGCAGGTAGATAACCTCTGCTGGCCATCGACCACAAAATATGGAGTGTAACCCTTACTGTCAACAAGCCAGTTATCCTCTTCCCAGGTTTTCCACTTTACCGAAGCTACCAGTTCCAACGATAAAACTCCCATGTAGTGGTTTTTATTATTTTCCAGGGTGTTGATATCCTGCCAAAAATCAGTTAATTGCGGTGTTTGCCAGGCATAACCCCGTTGATAATCCGGTATACGGAACATCTTCTTGTTGAATATGGTGGTAATATTAGTTAATTGTTGCATTTATCAGCCTCGTATTCGTTTTTTCTTCTTCGTATTTTACTGGGACTTTGCCGGTGAGCAGAACGGACATAAGAGCAGATTTAACTTTAACGAATTTGTTGAGGGTCATTTCTTCACTGTTCAACACTGAATCCATACCTGATAATCTTTTAGCTATAACTAGCTGCTCTTCAGATTTGGGTTTTGGTATTAATATGGCATTCACGATACTTGTATTGAGATTGCCCTGAGTCCCTATTTGCTTGTTTTTACTTATTTCAGCTTCATTTAATAACAGAAAGTAAAAGACAAATTCAATATTAAGATTCACCTCAATATCCTTAAAAAAAACAAATCCATCGTGAATGCAAACTTCAGTATCAACGATGATTGGACGACCTAATGTCGCACATATACTCATAATTAACTCACCGGGATTTACCTTAACGCTTAATGTTTCACCTAATTCAGATAAACGTTGGGTTGTCTTTGTTAGATATTTATAGGCAGAAGTCACATCTGATATTCTGACCCACCCTCTCCCCACAGAAGCAAAATATTTTGGATCGTCAATTGGACGTGGCGATGCTCCTCTTCTTAGATTACACATTTCTCCTAATCGTACAGTATCCCACTCCTTCGGTATCCAGCCCAACCCCGTTTTTTTATAAAGCTCTGGGGTTTCCTGGCATCTGGGTCGCAATTTGCCACTTTTGTCTAACCCCCGCGTAAATAGGTCTTGCATCATTCCCTGCTTGATTGCCTTGTACTTGGCAATGGCGGCTTCGGTCTCTTCAATTACTGAGTCAACCGTGGAAAGAATGCGGGCGATTTTACGCTGCTCGGCAGGATCTGTTGTGATTTTGAAGATTAACTTTTCAACATCGGATTTTGAAATCTCAGCAAATGTTGAACCACCGCCGAACCTTTTAATATAGCCAATATTAAACAGGAAATTATAATAATGGTAATCGGGGTCATGCCCACTTTTTAGAATAAAAGTTTTGCAACCTTGATTGGTTGTAAAATCATTTATTGGTATAGCAAAATACCCGATGGGTGCCCTAGATGACATCACGATATTATTCTTAGGGGTCAGGTGTACCGAAGTATTCCTTAATCCTTCAAGCGATATTGTACGATCTGAATGTTCTATGAATCTCGAACGAAGTTTACTCAAATCGGCAGGAGTGATCCATTCTATTCCACCGTCCCAGTACTCTTTGGTATTGGTCGTAGGAGTAGCCCCTGAGATTACTTCGGAGAATTCATTTACTTGAATATTCCCCCATTTACTCATACCCCAACTCCTTGAGGTATGCAACAAGCTCTACATTAGCACTTTCTCTTACCTGTAGTATCTTATTCAGTGGTTGATCGTATTTATCCCACAGATTCTCAAGGGCAGACCTCAAATTAAGCTGATAATGTTCCAGATGTTCATCAACGGTGGTATGCAGTGTCCGGTTCCAGAGGTCTAATATCAAGCGGCGGGCTTCGGTAGCGTCAATCTTGGATCTTGCTTTCTCGACTAACTCCTCTTTGCGATCCTTAATTTCCTTGATTTTCTTTTTGCACTGCTTCAATTCAGCTTCCAATTCGACATGGCGGGCAGTCCGCTTTTCTTCCTGCTCTATTTCTTCTAAAAGCGATTGAGAACGAGCCTCCAAGCTCGCAATTTCCGTTTCCAGATTAGCTGTCGGTAAAAAGGTCTTTTTGGTAGCGGTTAACTGTTTTTCCTTATTTTTGAGGTCGCGCTGGATTTCTTTTAATTCTCCACCCAAGATTTTAATATTGGCTTTAACTTCAGCCAGTTCATCTTTCGGCCAGACCTCATAGTCCTCTTCACTCCAGACGCCTTCTTCCTGTGCATTAACCTCTTTAAAGAGGGCTTCCAGTTCGTCGCGCCGGGCTTCATTTTGGCGTAATTCCTTCAATACTTCCGGAAACTGGCTCTCCAATATTTCCTCATCCGGAATTAGCTCGGCATTCCAGCCGCTGGCAGCTACACTGCGCAGGTCGGTATCAATGGCATTCCAATAAGACGCAAAGGCGCCGCGGCTCTGGAATTCATCCAATATTCCCAAAGCGCTTAGACTGGTAGTAATGGTCGCCGAAAACTTGTGATACAGGTCATAAATATTCTTCTTCGCCGGCAACGCTTCAAAATCAATCAGATGGTGCTTCCACCAGGCTTCCAGGATTCCGCTAAAACCGGTTTTCCGATCAATTATTTCAGGACTGACGTCCAGCAATAACCTAATATCTTCTTTATTTCGGATAGCAGCAGTATAGCGGAGGTACCCAGGTTTATCATGGGTAAAGAGCCGCTCCCTTAAACCGGCATAATTTTTCCAGTAATTACCCATGGCAGCCACTTCAGTTAAGGGAATACCGCCGTGCAGATGGGCATTCACATCATGCGGTTCAGCCGGGGGGCTGTTATCTACATAACGCCGGATATTGCAATTGAAATCTTCTTTTTCCAGTTCCTCCGCGCTGACCAGCTTACTATAATTGTCAATCTGCTGCTTGGTGCGGTAAGTATGAGTAACTTTCTCAATATCCTCCGGGCGCAGAATGTTCTGAACCTTGCCTTCTTTGAATTCCCGGTCGGCATTGATGAAGAGGACATTCTTACGGTCCTGAGCACCCGCTTTATTGATGACCAGAATAGAGGCAGGTATTCCAGTTCCATAGAAAAGCGCAGGGGGTAAGCCGATGATGGCTTCCAAAATACCCCTTTTTATCATCCACTGGCGCATCTTCTTTTCTTAACCACCTCGGAAGAGAACACCGTGAGGCATGATGACAGCTAGGCGACCATTGGCTTTGAGGACGCTGATCATGTGCTGCACAAACATGAAGTCCGCTTTGCCTTTTTTGGGCATCCAGAACTGGTATCTATCCTTGAATTTCATGCCGGTATTGGAATAGTTCTGTGAGAAGGGAGGATTGGCAATTTCTATATCAAAAAGCCTTAACTCACCCTTTAAAATGTGTTTGGGATTTTCCAGGGTATCGCCATTCTCGATTTGGGCATCCAGTATATCATGGAAAAGCAGGTTGAGTTTGCAAAGTCCCCAGGTAGTGCCGTTCTTATCCTGACCGAAGAGAGTCAGGTTCTTGGCCGAGCCATACTTATTTTCCACATAGTTCCGTGACTCTATAAGCATACCACCGGAACCAACTGTGGGGTCACAAAGCTCCGCGTTCTCTGGGGGGTCAAGAATATTAACGAGGAGACGTACTACCGGTCGCGGGGTGTAGAATTCACCGCCTTTCTTACCTGCGCTATCGGCAAAATATTTAATTAAATATTCGTAAGCTGAACCCAACAAGTCTGGAAACTCCAGGTATTCCTCGGTAAGGGTCACGCCATCGAAATGGGTGATAAGGTCCACCAGATCTGAATCAGTTATTCGTTTATCGTTTTTACCTAAGGTTTTATTAAAATCTACGGGTTTAAGCACGCCCTCTAAAATATCAATGTTTTTATCTTCTAGAGCGGCAAAGGCTTTCATAAGCTCAGAGCCGACTTCTTGTTTTAGATGTTTAATCTTATCCCAGCGGGCACTTTCCGGGACGAAAAAGGAATAAGCATCTTCACGCTCAAGGCCTTTTTTGATTTCCTCTTCCACTAAGCCGCGACTTTTAAGGTGTTTCTCTCTTATTTCCCGTTCTTTATTGAATTGGTCATTCACCCGCTTGAGGAAAAGCATAGCAATTACGTATTCTTTAAACTCCGAGGCATCCATATTCCCGCGCAGTTCTTCACAGATTTCTTCCAAAAAATCCTCTAGCCAGGAAAGCGAATATTTTCGAATCATTATTTATGTCCTTATTTTCAAATTAAGATATGGGAATGCTGATGAATTAAAAAGGCTTGTGTTTGATTACGTCAATTATATACCCGCTGAGGACAGGCAACAAGAAAAATATTTGGGGAATATTTGAGGGAAGGTTTTACAGGCGGAAACTAATCCTGGCAGAATAAAAACCTCAATTAACTAAATTTTGAACGCTCTAACAAGAGGATTGCCTAATAACAAAAACATGAGATTGTTGTCCGTATAGTCACTTTCCTTTTCGTTTATGAGAAGCGTTTCCTTGTTTTGAAGTATTAGACAAGTCGAAAATTCGTTCTATCAATTTCCCATCTCTATCTTTAAATGATTTACAGGGTACTTTTTTGCAATATGATAATTGGGGTGTAGAGGACGTAAGACATTTTTGACAAGTTTTAATGTCGGATTTGTCATCCATGAAATTTATTACATGCTGAAATTTAAGGTTTGTTAACACAGCATCGATTTGCTGAAATTTCAATTTGATTCCTGTGATTTCAGATAGACATGCATAGTTTTGTTCATCGAGAGGCTCAATAATATCTAGTGCAACATCGACCAAATGTATTAATTGATATACAGTTTTAGTATCTTTCAACTTAAACTCCTTAGTCCTTCTTGACCGTCCTGTTGATGGGTTATCTTTTTTGGGGTAAGGTATTTTAATATTGAGCTGTATTAACAATCAGTTCAACTAGGAGTGTGTCTGACTAACTAAAGTTCTATTTTTATGATAACAGTGATTTAGCGCAAACGGATTAAAATAATGAATAAACTAAGGAGTTCAAGGTTTAATTCTTAGAAAGTTTAGCCGATT
>Ga0114951_10005127_pt1 | contig 12263 bp, 8 predicted proteins | sample AM7aDNAmetaG_FD_88677 | JGI IMG/M metagenome (GOLD analysis project Ga0114951, IMG submission 88677) | Freshwater microbial communities from Finland to study Microbial Dark Matter (Phase II) - AM7a DNA metaG | ecosystem: Environmental > Aquatic > Freshwater > Lake | place: Finland: Lake Alinen... | reverse complement strand
GGTTTTAGGGGCCTCATCATACTAGCGTCAACACTCTGTTCATTTTCTCAAGAATTATTTGAGAGCAAAATGAAAACACTCCTCACTGTAATTTTCCTGTTTTGGAAATGAATACATACGCAAAACTAAATCAAGTAAAGGAGAAACAATAATGGTTCAAATCATCGCAGCAATAATAGTGGCAATGGTATTTTTATTTTTTTCAATCAATTAAAACAACCCTTAAAACAAAAACACTATGACAAAGAGAATTGCCGTTTTTTCATCCATTTTGGCATTTTTTTCAATTGTAGTTTTTACTGAATGTGAAAAATCAGTGAATACAAATGATTCGAATTGTGAAATCGTCTATCAGGGTGATCGATATCTAAAAGTAGTCAATGAAACAGACGTTAAAGTTCAGGTATTTTTTGGAGCGTATGGAGCAGAGCTAAATCGAAAGACATGCGAAAGATATGGGGTCCTCTCCGGGACAAGGCCTGTTGAGTTTACAAATTTGTCAACTCAGATGAAAAAGACTATTAATATCAGTGTGGGACAAGGTGAAACCTATGAGATAATTATAACGTCTGATTTTTTTAACAAATGAACAAATTACTCCTGATCTCGGTATGCCTGACTATTTTTATTAGTGCCGAAGCCAAAGCTTTCGCAATCGCTGATTTTAGCTATGACCGGATTGTAGTCGAACAGCAGGTGGCACAACTTACTCTTTTGGAAAACTACCTGGCAGAGAATCCGGAAGCAACATTGTCACAGGTGTTAACCGAAGGCAATTACCTTGTCCACGGGTGGAGCAGCTCCAGTGATCTTGGTGGGGTAAGTTTATTGAGCGGAAAAATTTCAGGCATCCCCAGTTATATGTGGGGCTGTTGCCTGGGATGGGTCGGAGTTCTGTATGTGGCTTTAGAAGGGAAAGACAACAATGAAACAAGGCTCGCATTATATGGTGCACTGACTACGCTTGGAGGCCTTGCTTTATCTGTTGGCGCAGCCTATTTATATTTATATTATATTTCATCCACCCTTTAATGAAACCCCAACCTTTTCTTATTCTCCTGATCCTAGTAGGTTGTGCCAAAGATCCTAATGGTACGCCAGATACTAAATCTTTTAAAGATTCACGTGACAGCCATACTTATAAATATGTTAAGATTGGCACCCAAACCTGGATGGCCGAAAACCTAGCCTACCTGCCTGGGGTGAGTCCTTCATCAGAGGGATCGGAATCTTCCGCCTTTTATTATGTGTATGGATATGAAGGCACCAGCTTGAGTACGGCAAAGGCAAACACAAATTGTACCACCTATGGGGTGTTGTACAATTGGGAGGCTGCTAAAATCGCTTGCCCTTCGGGCTGGCATCTACCAACTAAGGCGGAGTGGTCAACTCTTGAAGACTATTTGGGAGCACTTGCCGGAAAGAAAATGAAATCAATATCCGGTTGGTCTGAAAATGGTAATGGCGATAACAGCAGTGGGTTCAACGCCCTGCCTGGCGGCTACCGCACCTATGATGGGAGCTTCGGCTTCCTGGGCGACTACACCGACTTTTGGTCGTCTTCCGAGTTCAGAAAGTCGGACGCCAATGACATGGATCTGAACTACAATCACGATGACGTGTACCTGACATACGATTACCGTAGCTACGGTTTCTCGGTCCGGTGCCTCCAGAACTAGGTGTGCACAGCTGCTTGCACAGGATGCAAAAGTACCCACGACAGGTAACATTTAATTGACAAGTAATCTTAACACTCTTCGAACTGGAAAATATGAAAAAAAGAATTAATGGCTCATTTTTCAACTACCTGATAATGTGTTTTTTGTATTTCTTTCTTTCAGGTTGCAAAAAAGACCTTAACATTTTTACCAGGCAGGTGAAAGACATTGATGGTAATCAATATACGACGGTAACCATTGGTACGCAGGTTTGGATGGCTGAAAACCTGAAAGTCACTAAATTCAACGATGGCACACCAATTGAATATGCGAGTAGCTTAAAATCCGTTAAAGGTTGGCCAATACCTAATTATGGTTGGTATAATGATGATCCAACGAGCAAAAGCGTCTTTGGCGCTTTATATAATTACAGGGTTGTCCATCCAAAGGGTTTGGTGCAAAACAGCATTGCCCCAAAGGGTTGGCACATACCTTCGGATGAGGAGTGGAATACTTTGATTTCATATTTAGGAGGGAATAGCATAGCCGGAGGCAAAATGAAATCGATTGGTAACCTTGACATGAATACTGGTTTATGGTGTCAACCAAATACCGGTGCGACGAATGAAAGTGGATTTTCAGCTTTGCCTGGGGGAGCCATGTCAAACCTGCAATCTATTTTTTCTTACAACCAAGGCTATGATGGGTGTTGGTGGTCATCCACTTATACCCAGTGGAATCCGAGTTCTTACAATCTGCAATCTGCTACAGCGAGCATTACCAATGAAAACAATAGTGCTTTCAATAGTGATTTTATGAGTATCCGTTGCATTAAAGATTAAAGCGGCAATAAGAATGTAACCTCAATTTACAGAGGGGTTTTAATATGAATATGTAATTATCACGTATAACTAACCTAATCACAAGAGAATATTAAATATATCAGTGACACAAAAAGAATGACTTATCAAAATGAAAACTCTGCCTTTTCTTTTACTCCTGATTCTGATTGCCGGTTGTGACAAAGATCCTAATGGTACGCCAGTTATTAAATCTTTTAAAGATTCACGTGACAGTCATATTTATAAATATGTTAAGATTGGCTCGCAAACCTGGATGGCCGAAAACCTGGCTTACCTGCCTGCGGTGAGTCCTTCATCAGAGGGGTCGGAATCTTCTGCCATTTATTATGTGTATAATTATGAGGGCCGTAGTATTAGTGAGGCCAAATCCAAAGGTAATTACACCTCCTATGGAGTTCTGTACAACTGGGCGGCTGCAAAAATCGCTTGTCCTTTGGGCTGGCATTTACCGACTGATGACGAGTGGACCACCTTAACTGACTATTCGGGATCAATTGCAGGAAAGAAAATGAAATCAATATCCGGGTGGTCTGAGAATGGTAATGGGGATAATTCAATCGGTTTCATGGTCCTTCCAAGCGGTACACGCTACAACGGGGGCTTCATTGGCCTTGGCTCCGACGCCATCTTCTGGTCGTCCTCGGAAAGTGGGGCGTACACCTGGAACCGGCATCTATACTACGGCAACGACGGCGTGGGTCGGAACGGCAGCTACCGGAGTAAAGGGTTCTCGCTTCGCTGCTTGCAGGATTAGGGCAGGCGCACTAAAGGGTTAGTATTATTTCTGCTCCATTATCGCGGCTTCTGGGCTCATGACCGGGGCCCTTAGGGGATTGTTAAGTGCCTTTGGTGCGGAATTTTGGGTTACAAAAGTGATGCACGCCAATAGACAAGAAAATCGGAAAAACCAATGAGAAAAGCCAAGCACCACCGGAATATATCGGTTCTTCATTAAATTGACACTGGTATCCGGACAGTTTATCTTTCTGCTGGCCTTAGAAAATCTGGCTGGGATTAATTTCTGGTGATTGGTCAATATCAGGCAAATGATTTTTGGATTTTGTAATGAATTTCAGGATAAATCACAAATTATTTTTTTTCGCCCCAGCGAACACGATTCGAGCCCGGACCTGCCTCTACCAAGTAACCATGATCGGCACACCATTTTCGGCCTGACTCTTCTAGGTTGGTATTCCCACAGTTCATGTAATCTTCGGCCAGGCTTTTATCTCCAAAACGAACAAGCAGATTCCTGAGTTCGGGAATCCGTGAAGCATCGCCTAAGGCAATAAATTTATGGCACAGGGAGAGAACATCCCCGGTGGTGGGCAAAGGATCTCTGACTAGTGCAATGGCTCCTACCAGATTGCTCATTCCCACTTCTGAAAATGCTTCTTTCCAGGTGGTTTGTCCGGATCTGACTTGAACAGCCAAATGAATTGCCGGGTCATTGGTAATATTGACCAATTCAACCAGTAAGCTGTCATTCAGCCGGTTAAAAGCATTACTTCGAATCTGCCAATCAGAAATCCCAACTGTGATCTTTAATAAATACTCTTGCTCGAAAACCCTTTTAAAAACAGTTTCGCGTAAATTTGCATCGAAGGTTTCCAACACAATTTTAGTGAGCAATAATTGATCATTAATCTTATTTGCCGCAACCAACCTCACCGCAGGAAAGGAATTATTTAAAGCTACGCCAAGCATAAAAGTTTCATCCTGAATTCTGTCGATACTGGCAATTTGGACTTCCGGGTCCGCTGATCCGGAGTAAATTTTTTTGAGGGCTTCCTGGTTGTTAATTCTCTTAACAGCTGTAACCCGAACTAAAAGGTTAGGGTCGTTCTGAGCTGAGGTGAGTAGAATGTTTTGATCGTCAACTTTCTCTATTGCTACCATTCGAAGCTTCGGATCCCGGTCCTGAATAGCAACCTTAATCAAGACGTCCTGGTCATCCACCAGACTTAATGCTTTGATTCTCACCATAGACGCTGAATCGCCAAGAGCAATTACGGCAAGCAGACTTTTGCTGAAATCCGGTCTAATGGCGGCCGTCCTCATTTCCGCCAAAGGATCATTGACAGCAATTTTTTCCAGCAAATTATAATCCTGGACTTTCTCAATCGCTGCCAATCGCAAATCCGGATCTGCATCTGTCCGGGCCACTTTCGATAACATCTTCTTGTTTGAGAAAGGTGTTGAACGGTACTTCGAAATATATGCGCTATAAGCACTTGAAGTCCTTTGACTTCTAGCTGTCCGCCAATCTGCCAGTCCACCATTCTTTGATTTTGAATATTTGAGGCCTATAGAAACGCCAAGGTAGGCACCAGAAAGGTTGCCACTATATTCCCAACTTAATTCCGGGGAACCGTTAGGTCCGACATAGGTTGACTCCCAGGGTGTGAATTGAGTACGATAGCCCAGAATTGCAGAGATTCCCCCAATGTTGGATTCAAGACGGAGCTGATTGTCCATAAAGGTTGGGCTTTCCCATTTATAGCCGACTCCTTCATCGATATCGTACCTAAAGAGATAATAATCACTGTTCAAAGAGAGGGTATAGCCTTTGCCGCAAATCAATGGCAACCTGAGTCCGAAAGGGAAAAAATAAGTCAAGGTAAAGGGGCCCTCATTAATGATCCTTGTTGAAAGTCCGATCTTAAAAAAGGTATGGCTAAAAAAGAATCCATCAATTTGATAAAATTTGCTTGGCGTGGAAAAAGCGGAGATACTCATAAAGTTCCAGCCCGATTTGGGGACCCATTTATAATCGGAGCCTGTCAGAAAAAAGTTCTTGTAAATAAAGCTTTCTGAAAAGGATGGTTTATAATCAAATACTTCGAAGGTTTCCTTATTTTGTTGGGGAAAGGCTGTTGACGAGGCGAGAAGTACGATAGTGAAAAGACTAAAAACAATAGCGACTGGCTTAATCATATCTGTTATATTGAGAATGGCTTCAGTAGCTAAAATTAATTGTTTCCTTTTCTCGGCAATCCGTAAATTGCATTTTTTCAATCCATTCCTAAAGATTTCGGTTCCCAGAGGTATGACAACGATTCAGATCAATGAAAAAACGAAAATCGGGACAGAGAGATTCCTGAAGGGTTAGTAACCGCAAGGTTAGTAACTGCTTGGTTTCATTGGATATTTTAATATGGAATTGATTGATTTGTCAGGAAGCACTGTTACTTTCCTCGATCCTGTTTATGGTTCAGGAAAGAGATATTGAAGCTATCATACACTAAGAAAAATTGATGCGAAAAGGAAATGCTTATCGGCATTAATCCCTCTGAATTGTGGAAATAGATTTCCTCTTTACTTGAACTTCTTAAAATACGTCACAAACTCTTTCTTTGCCGATCCACTCAGAGGAACTTTATGTCCCTCCGTTAGCTTAATTTCCTCAGTGTTCAGGTACCCCTGCACGTGATTCAGGTTGATAAGAAAGGAATTGTGCACACGCATAAATGTACCTGTAGGGAGCAAATTCTCATAATATTTGAGATTTCGCGAACTCGCGGTCACCGTATGACCCAATAAGTAAAACAGCGTGCAATACCCATTGGCTTCACAAAAGATAATATCGCGTGGGTTGATCACCTGAAATCCATTCGAATCCGCGATAACCAACTTTTTCTCATCCTCTTCTTTTAATTGCAGGTTCTCCATTAAGGTCTGGACATTAAGGTTTCCGTACTTCGCCGTGAGCTCCTTTGCCACCTTATGAACTGCCGCAATCAGTTCACTGACTTTTATTGGTTTGAGCAGATAATCCGAGGCCGAATGTCGGAAAGCCTGTATCGCATACTCAGAAAATGCAGTAACAAAGATGATCTTAAACTCAATGGTTTCGAACTTCCTGAGCAAGTCAAACGCATTACCAGCCGGCATTTCAATATCAAGGAAAACTAATTTCGGATTTAGCTCAGTTATCTTTTCGAACGCGGTTTCGGATGAATTGCATTCGGCGAGAATGCTAACCTTCGGACAATATTCCTTTAAAAAATTTGCTAAAACGGTTCGGGAAGGTTGCTCATCATCAACGAGTATTGCTGTGATTTCGTCAGGGATCATGGTTTATTTCTTATCAATTTTTATGGGAATTAGCAGTCGCACCTTTGTACCCGGCTCTTCCTGGCCTGGATATAGGTCACCGATTTCAACATCATAAATTGCTCCGGTTGTTTTACTAAGAATGTGGAGGCGGTCCCTTACAATCCGGATCCCCTGAGATTTTTTACCTGGCAGGTCAATTCTGGTTTTCTTGGATAAATGGCAGCCAATTCCGTCATCTTCAATGATGCATTCCAAGGCATCAGGCCTCAATGGGAAAAATGAAATCCTAACGGTACCGGTTCTGCCCTGCAAACCCCGTATTCCATGCCAAATTGCATTTTCAAGAAAGGGTTGCGCCAGCCCGGGAACTACCTCAATCTTATCCGTATCTCCTATCGCTTCTGAATGGATGGAATAACTAAACCTGTCGCCAAATCTCAGATGTTCAAGTTTAAGGTAATCGGAAATGGAGGAGAGCTCTACCTCCAGAGGAACATGGCTCGACGATAAATTCTCCAGCGTTTGCCGGATCAACCTTGAAAAATCAGCGATAAAATTGTTGGCAGAGATTTTATCGTTATTTGAAATGAAATAATTTATTGAGTTCAAAGAATTGAAAATAAAATGGGGGTTCATCTGCCCTCTGAGGCTCTCCATCCGTAGAGTATTCTCCAACTGCCGGGTTGCTGCTCTGCGGTTCCTGATTAATAACGAAACCACCATGAAAATGATACTTCCAAATACCAGGACAGCGAAAATCTTAAACCAAAGGGTTTCAACCATCCTGGCTGGAATCCGGATGATGAGCGATCTTGAATAAGCCCAATCGCCTTGATAATCAGTAGCCTCAACCTGCAGGGTGTATTCCCGGTGTGTCAGATTATCAAACATTACCTTCCGGTTCTGGAATCCGCACATTAACCAGCCTGAATTCACTCCCAGTAACCGGTAACGGTATTTAACCCGACTGGGATGCTGAAAATCAAGAAGAGCAAAGGTGACTTGAAAATTATTGTCACCTTTTTGAAGAGTAACTCCATCCTGCTGAAGGTTACCCAAAAACACAGGGCGCCCGGATGCTATAAATTCGGTAATGAGAAGAGCCGATTTATTCGTGGATTCATTTTTTAGTAAAAGACTATCGGGATAGAAGCTTACCACACCGCCAACGCCACCAAAAAACATTTCTCCATCCTCAGACTTGAACCAGGAATCAGAATTGAACTCATCGATCAGAAGTCCCTCTTCACGGCCAAATCTCCTGAAGTATTTCGATCTTGGGTTAAACATGGATATACCCTGGTTGGTTGACAACCACAAATTACCGTGACGGTCTTTCAAGAGACTGTATACAACATTATTACTCAAACCGTCAGCCGTAGTAAAAAATTCATATTTACCGGTATTAGGGTAAAGATGCCCTAATCCGCCTCCCATCAATGCCAGCCACAGATCCTCGTTGTCGCCCGGGCAAACATGCTCTACCAGGGTGTTTTCTCTTCCTAGCTTGTAGCTCTTTTCCAGCTTGAAATTCTTATCCAGTTTTATCACAGAATTGTTCCAAATTCCGATCCAGTAACCGCCATCATTGGCCCTCATAAAACTATGCTGAATACCGTATGGGTCAACTTTAAAAACTTGTGAAAGAATCCCTGATGCTTTTTCATAGGAAAAAATCCCATCAAACCCATTGAACAGAATTCTTTCAGGATCAACAATAGTGTTATGAAAACCAATTTCCCTACCCCCATTCTGATCCCGAATAGATTGGTCAAACCGGGTGCAGAACTTTTGGGATCGATAGTCATAAAAAAGAAGGACATCATTCGTCCCTGCAATCCAGAAACCGCTAGTATCCCCTGCCAGAATTCTTGGTTTTACCTTTGTTTCCGGATTCAATGCGTACGAATAATCCATTTTACTGATCCTGCCATCGGGTTTAATCCGGTATAAAAAGTTATCCTTTCTCATACCTGCCCAAACGTTTCCTTGTTTGTCCTTCAGCACTGAGAAAATCATCCTGACATCCCCCTTTTCGTCGGGCCCGGTGAGGTAATGCTTAAAAAAAGGATTAGCCTGGTTGTAACGAAATAATCCAAGGTCTTCGCGTTTTTCTGTTACAATACCCGCCCAAATATTACCGGACCGGTCTTTTAGGGCTGTCTCAAAAAAGCTATTGGTCTTCAATTTGATATGATGCACCTGATCAGTCTCCGTGTCGATATAGTTCAGCACATTTTCTCCATCGCCCCAGAAAAAGGCAGCCTTTCCTGAAAACAACCGTGGATCCGGAATTCCCGAAACCTTTGAAAATGATTCGGAACCGGGATTAAAAAAATACAACCCGAATTTAGAGAACAGGTAGATATCGCCATTGGCAGTTTCCTGAATTTCGAGGTTCTCCGTATCGTTAATTTCGTTAAAAGTGGTGAAAATGCTGGTTTCCAGACTTCTAACTGAACTCCACCTAACCAGGGTATCATTTACAATAGTTCCCTTGTAAATGGTATACGATTCGGGACCGGGCAGAAAAACCCAGGGGCGATTGCTATTGTCGATGACCAGTTGAGGCCGTTTGCCTATGGAAAACGTCTGCCCGGCCCGATCTGTCATTTTAAAGGTGCGTTTAATTTTGAGTGAATCGTCGAATTCAAACAGGCTGGCATCGTTTATGGCCCAAAGAGTCCTGTCGATTCCCACATTTATATCAAAAATACCACACGACAGACCCTTGATATTCAAAATATTGAAACAATCTTTTTCGGGATTATAAACGGCCGGCATAAAGAAGCCACAATCAACAATCACATGATTAGCCTTGTCAATCAGAATTTTTTCGATTGAAAAGCCAGGGAAAGAGGTGGAGTCTTCAGTACGGTGATAATAAGTTTGTATTTGATTGCCATCATATCGATTCAATCCATCCCAGGTTGCAATCCACAAAAAACCTGTTGTGTCCTGATTTACGCATACTACCTGATTATGAGACAGACCATTGTCAATGGTATACTTCTTTTCTGAATAAATTTCCTGTGCACAAAGCGGGGCATTATGCATAGGTATTACATAAGCAACGATTGCCAAAAAAAACTGAAAAAACCTTTTTGATTGTGTCCAATTGAACATCCCCGGCGATTCTTATAAAAAATAAAAATAGCATAATCTGAATATAAATCCTTCGGGTTCCCACCAAATGAAAACCAACGACCTGCAATTCTAACTTTGTAAGTCGTTGGTTTCAATTGTGGGACATACAGGATTCGAACCAGTGACCTCTTGCGTGTGAAGCAAGCGCTCTGAACCGACTGAGCTAATGTCCCTAAATTTTATTCCACCATCTGCCGTTTTACCAGCTCGGTAAATTTACCACCTTTTTCGAGCAATTCAATATAGGTACCTGTTTCAACAATCTTTCCCTTTTCCATGAGATAAATCCGGTCGGCATTCTGCACGGTGGTCAGTCTATGCGCGATGACAATACGCGTGGCCTGGAGCTTTTCGAGGCTTTGGCTCACGATCTGCTGAGTCTTGTTGTCGAGGGCGCTGGTTGCTTCATCCAGGAAGATGATCCTAGGCTTGTTGACAATGGCCCTGGCGATCATGATGCGCTGGCGCTGACCTCCCGAAATGGTGCTTAATCCACCGGTAATGACCGTATACATGCCCATCGGCATCCGTTTGATGTCCTCGTCGAGCCCAACGTTTCTCGCTGCTTCCCAGGCATCTTCGAAAGTGGCCTCCGTCACCCCGGTTATATTGGAAAGTATATTCCCATTTGCCAGCTGGATATTCTGCATGACTGTTCCCGCCTGTCTCCTGATCGAGGCCGGATCGAACGAGGAAATATCCTGCTGATCATAATAAACGGAACCGCTTTCCGGTGTTTCGAAACCCAGGAGCATTCTCAGGAGGGAGGACTTTCCGGAACCTGAGGCGCCGACGACTGCCACAAATTCGCCTGGCCTAATGTGCAGGGAGACATTGTCGAGCACCAGTGGCATATCAGGCTGGTACCTGAAGCTAAGATTGGCGACTTCGATTTCTCCCGAAAGCTTCTGGATTTCGGGTTTCAGTGATATGTTTTCCGGCAGGGCCTCCAGAATTGGCCTGATACTGTCGAGCATAGGCAGGGCCATGAAGTAGGATAGCCCAGCCATGCCTAACTGTATAAACGATCCGATCGCCATAGTGAGTGCGGTGTAAAAAGTCAGAAACCCGCCGGTGGAGAGAGTATTTGGTATCTGTCCTGCAATGACTGCAAACACGAAAAGCGTGATTATCAGAGGAAGGATAGTTGTCATCAGCGTGACTGTCAGAAACAGCTTTCTTACCTCATAGGTCTTTTGCTTACTGACAGAGTATTTATCGGCCCATCGGGCAAATGCATGAACCTCAGCTCCGGCGATCTTAATTTTGGAGATGCTCGACAGCAACTGAATCAACATCCCGAAAAGCCTGCTTTCCATGTTAACGACGACCTGCTGACGCTTTTGGATCCGTGAGCCGATATAAAAAACGAACAAAAGGGAGACCATAAGAAAACCTAAGATGATCAGGGAGAGCCACGCTTCGTAGAAAAATAGCAGAACAAGGTTAACGAGCATGAAAATCGATCCGAGGAGGCTATATATCACTGTGTCGGACAACACCTTGCGAAGCATCATGATGCTGTTCGCCTTTGCTGCGAGCTCGCCAGCCTGGAATTTCCGGAAGAAAGGAATATGCAGGTTAAGCAGACGATCCCACAGGGCCGACTGCAAAGTGAAATCGAGTTTCGTTTCGATCCTGATCATGGCAAAGCTTCGCACAATCTGGAAAATGGATATCGCGATTATGCTCATGAAGATTACCAGGGAAAAAAGATACAGCTGGTTTTTGTCGGTTTGAGGGATTACCAGGTCAAAGATCTTACCGGTAAGCACTGGAACCAGCAGCGAGAGCAGACCGCCTATGAGACCGGCGAAAAGGATGAAAATCAAATCTTTGCTGCAGCTTTTCAAGCCGAACCTGATCAGGTCGAAGCCCTTTATCGGCTGATCCGGAAACGGGCGATAAAACTGGAAAGCTTCAATTTCCAATGAGGCAGCTGTTTCAGCGGTTACTTTCTTTCTGATGCTCCCAGCCGGATTGATGTAATCGTATTTTCCCGGTGACGTTGGTATCAGGGCAATGGGTGCGTGACCTGATTTTGTGAAAGCCAGGAGGGGACCGTTATCATTTTTCCACCATAAACCTGTCAGTGAAACTTTTCGTGTACGGAACCTTGAGGCGCGGGTTATTTCGTTCAGTGTCAGCGGGGGCGCTTCCTCACTTTTCGGTTTTGGCGGCTCTGTGATGGTAATTCCCGCATATCCGGCAACATATCGACAGGCATTGAGCAGCGGGTCCTGAGTGAGATCGAAGTAATTCTTACGGAGGCTATCGTCAAGTACCGAGGCGATTTTCAGAATCGCTGCAGAACGGGTTCGTTTGCCCTGAAGGTCTTTTTCGGTCAAACGGTTGAACTCGTCTACTGTGTTCAGCCGTGCATTGAAGTATTCACAAAAGAAGATGACCTCATAAAAATTCTGCAGGTGGGCCCAGAATTCCTCTTGTTTCATGAATTCAGAGGTCGAGTAACCTCGGATTTGTGAATCCTCGAAGGTTTGTATCCACGAATCCTGGGTAACAGGGAAAGTAAAGC
>Ga0114951_10005126_pt1 | contig 12264 bp, 7 predicted proteins | sample AM7aDNAmetaG_FD_88677 | JGI IMG/M metagenome (GOLD analysis project Ga0114951, IMG submission 88677) | Freshwater microbial communities from Finland to study Microbial Dark Matter (Phase II) - AM7a DNA metaG | ecosystem: Environmental > Aquatic > Freshwater > Lake | place: Finland: Lake Alinen... | reverse complement strand
TTTGGTCCATTCTTCAAGCAGGCTTCTGTCAGCGGCATTCAACACGAGTGGTTTTTTCATTCCCCCAAACTAACATAGTCACCCAACTATGTCTAGTTATTTAAGATACACTAGACTAGTGTTACTGCAGTTGCCCCCACCGCTGCCCGCAATGATGCTGTTTATCATCGTCAGCGCGGAATTACCGTTGGAGTTGCTATCGTTGTTGAGGCCGCCTCCGCCGTCCCGCTCTGCGCTATTTCCAAAGAAAGTGCTGTTGGTCACCGTAGCCGTGGCACAATAGTTAGAGAAACCGCCGCCGCTCACGTATGCGCTGTTGCCGGAGAAAGTGACGTTAGTCACGTTCGCTGTGCCGAACCCGTTGCGGATGCCGCCGCCCCAGTAGCCTGCATTATTGCCGGAGAAAGTGCTGCTGGAGATATTTAATATGCCCTGGCTGTAAAGGCCGGCGCCATAGTATGTGCCGCCATTGCCGGAGAAGGTGCTGCCCGTCACCGTCGCAGTGCTCCAGTTGCAGATGCCGCCGCCACAGAGACTTGCGCTGTTGCCCGAAAAAGTGCTGTCGGTCACAGTAAGCGGTCCCAGACTGACAACACCGCCGCCATAGTTGTTTGCGCTGTTGCCTGAGAAGAGGACATTGGTCAGATTCACCGTGCCATAGTCATTGTAGAGGCCGCCGCCATCGCATCCATTGCATCTTCCGTTTGCCACGGTGATGCTTAGCAAGCTGAAGGTGACCCCGGAATTGACGTACAACACGCGTCCGGCATTGTTGCCGCTAAGCGTCACGCTGTGGCCCCCGCCGTCAATAGTAAGGTTCTTGCTGATTGTGAGCTCGCTTGCAAGCACGATGGTGAAATTATCGCTAAAGGTAATTGTAGCGTTGTCGCACACATCAGCAATCGCCCGGCGCAGGGTACCTGCGCCACTGTCGGCATTGCTGGTGACCGTGGCCGTGGAGAAACATACCGTAACGGTTTGCGGAGAGCCGTAAACAGCCGACACATTGCCGGCATAATCCTTTGCCCAGGGATAGAGGGTATACGAACCGGCGCTCCCCACCGTATAGGTTGCGGGAGCTGTGCCTGACCACCTGCTATCGCTTTGTGCAGGCGGTTCGGTTGATTCCGTTATCAGGTACCCGCCGATGAGGCCGCTATTGTCCGATGCTGTAAACGCCGTAATCGTGACTGCAAGGGTATGAGCCACAGGCTCCACCGTAAACGTATCAACCACCGGTTTGACGGTCTCATAGGTCCGCTGGAAGTAGTTGGAAGCCGTGTTGCCGTTGCCGGCAGCGTCAAAGGCAACGCCCCCGGCAATAGTGGCCGTAAACGCTCCCGAATGGCTCGGCGCCAGCGTAAAGCTGTAGCTTGCCCCGCTGCCGCTGAAATTGCCGACCGTGGCATTGCCCGGCTCAATGTCATCCACGGTAAAGCCCGTCACGCTCTCGCTGAACGTGACGATCACGGTGATCGGGTTCTGGTTGGTCGGGTCGAACGTTGTGGAGCTCAGGCTCACCGTCGGCGCGGTCGCATCAACCGTCCAGGTATAGCTGGCGGGCGTGGCATCCCTGTTGTCGTCAGCATCGACGGCCCGAACCTGAAAGGTGTGGCTGCCGCCGCTCAGGCCGCTGTAATTCTTGGGGCTTGTGCATGATGAGAATCCTTCGCTGTCCAACCGGCATTCAAAACCAAGCGGCGCAACCCCATCCGAGCCGCTGAACTTAAAGGTGGGCGCCGCGGTTGAGGGATCGGACGGTTGTCCGGTAATGGTCGTATCCGGCAGGGTAACATTGGTCAGACTGAAATTGGCGCTGCCTATGCCGGTAGCTTCGGCAGTGACTATATACGAACCCGTCAGTCCATTGGCCGTTACTGTTGCTGATGCAATTCCCTGGGTATCTGTCGTTGCGGTAAAGGCTGTCTGCGTGAGGCTTGCGCCGCTTGCGGGCGCGGTGTACGAGACCAGGGCGCCAGGCAGGGGGCTGCCGCCAATTTCACTCGCGATCACGCTGAGCTGATTTGCGAAGGCGGTATTTATGACGGCGCTTTGATTGTCTCCGCCGGTTTTTGTCAGCGTAAAGCCCTGCGACTCGTAGGCGCCGCTGTCGCATGTTGAGCCGCGTATAATGCCGCGCTGGTCAGTGGCAGGGCAGTTTGAGCTTGCCGCATCGATGGCCGCACTGCCGGGCAGCAGCCGCATGGTGGGGGTATCGCCGCCATAATCGCCCAGCGTGCCGAGCAGCGGGTTGGCATTGGCGCCCGGGCAGGTGGTATCGCCCCAGCGGACATTGCCGCCGCCGTCGGTGGTGCTTCCGCCATCGGAGAAGTCGCTGTCGCAAGCGTTGACGCTTGTTGCGCCTTTGACAAAGAGGTTGTTCCTGAGCATCACCGTGCCCCAGGTATTCAATAGTGTACTGCCATATGCGTCTGCCGAATTGCCGGTGAACGTGTTATTGGTCAGTATTGCGCTGCCATAAAAAAGCTCGATGGCGCCGGCGTAAGCAGTAGCGTGGTTGCCAGTAAAGGTGCTGTTGGTGACCGTCAGGGGGTTGCCATAATAGCTGTAGATGGCTCCACCTTCGAAACCGCCATCGTTGTTCGAGAAAGTACTGTTTAATACCGTCGCGGTTGTGAGATAATCCAGCATCAAACCTCCGCCGCACGAGACTGCCTGGCCAGCGCACGCGTTGACTGTGCTTGCGCCATTCACGATGTTGAGATGGTCTATGGTAAGATTTCCGCTACTGGCGGTGTCGTAGTCGCCGACGTGGAAGACGCGGACGGCATTGTTGCCGCTGATGGTGATAGTATGTCCCGCGCCGGTAATCGTGACGGTCTTGTTGACGATTGCCAATTGACTGGCAAGCGTGATGGTGTAGTCGTTGTCGAAGGTGATCGTGCCTCCCGAGCAGACATTCGTGATTGCCTGGCGGAGGCTTCCGGCTCCGCTGTCGGCATTGTTCGTAACCGTAATCGCCGATGAGCAAACCGCATGTGCGGGTGTGACCCCCGAAGCGCCGGCCAGCAGGGTACAAAAAATAAGCAGCCTGAACAAACGAAATACGAAAGCAGAGATTTTTGCAGACATTCGATCCTCCCCGGAAAAATGATGAGCATTGACGCTCTTTTAGTTTGTGCCTGAAAGAAGCAAAAGGGGGCAGGCCTGCACATCGTGCAAACCGAGCCCCCTTTTTATTCCTTCTAACAACTAACGCAACAACGAACACCCTGCAGGCAGGGCGTTCTGCGGCGGCGAACCAGAATAGCTTACCATTTTTTCACTTTTTATGCCATAAACCCGGAAAGGAATTCGGTACGAGGGGGAGACCAGGGGAACTTGAAAGTGTGCTTCACACCGATGGTTAAAGCTTGAAAAGGCTTGTGTTGAATTTTGATGTGAAGGTTTTTCTTTACGAAAAGACGAGTTTGCAACACGCCAACGTAATAAAAAGATACTATGTGCTATAATGTATACTGGAACAAATAAAAAGGGCGGATCAACGAAATGCGTCTGCCTCAATATGAGCTATTGTGGACCCGCCGGGAACCCGGGCGGAAAACGAAAAAACTTCAGCCTGTTGTATCGGGAGAACCCGGTCTAACAAAAAGGTGCGATCATGAAAAAAATATCAGCTTCCGTATTCCTGCTCTTAGTGTTTATGGCAGCCGTGGCATTGCCGGGCTGTAAAGAGAAACCCACGTATCCTATCTCCACGGATGTCAAAACAACACGCGAGAGAACAGTGCGTGCCGTCGCACTGTCCGACAACACAACCCAACTGACCATCGATCAGGTGGAGCAATACGCGGCAAATGGCTACAGCTCCTGGATGTACGGAGATCCTGTAGACTATGGCCCTCTTACGCCGGACAATTCCGATGTGGGAACATACACCACCGGCGAAACTCTTTTGACCTTCTTCACCATGAGCGACATCCATATCGTTGATAAAGAATCCCCGTCCCAGGCGATCTTCGGCGCCATGAGCACGAATCCGGCTGTGCCCCCTCCCGGCTTTGGAAACGTCAACACCTCGGCCTATTCACCGATCATGCTCTCTACCACCCATGTGCTTGACGCTGCGGTGCAGACGATCAACGCCCTCAACAAAAACGCGCCCTTCGATTTCGGCATATCCCTGGGCGATGATGCAAACAGCGACCAGTATAATGAACTCAGATGGTTTATCGACGTCATGGACGGAAAGATTATCACACCAAGCTCGGGAGCGCACCGGGGGGCGGACTCAATTGATTACCAGAAGCCCTATCGGGCAGCCGGGCTCGACAAGTCGATTCCCTGGTACCAGACGTTGGGCAACCATGACCAGCACTGGTGCGGCACCCTGCTTGTGAACGATTATGACCGAAGGATACTTGTCGGCAACACCGTTATAGACATGGCCCTGGCGGGCGTAAGTGCGTTCCCCTCATTTGAAGGCCATGGGTACTACATGGGCGTCATTGACGGCGCTACTGTGTACGGAACCATTATGGGCTATGGAAATGACACGACCATGGCGCCGCCGGTCATAGCAGCCGACGCTCGACGCCATGCCCTGGCTACAGAGACGTCCACCACCCTGAACTGGATGAAAGAATTTTTCAAGACCACATCGCAACCGAAAGGGCATGGATTCACGAAGTGTAACCTCGATAACGACTTCGCCTCCTACAGCTTCGAGCCCAAGGCAAACCTGCCCCTCAAGGTCATCGTGCTCGATGACACGTGCAAGGAGAACCCGTACGCCGCGCAGAGTTCCTACGCACGGGCCTGTCTGGATCAGCCGCGATACGACTGGCTGATAAATGAACTGAACCAGGGCCAGATTGATGGTAAGCTCATGATCATAGCGGCGCATATCCCTGTAGGGCCTCAATCGAATATCCCTGATAATCCTGTCACGGCCCCTGCTGATAATCAGACTTTAGATAATCGGAAGATACTCCCGCTATTCCTCTCCACCGTTCATCTTGGTGAGGCTCCTCCGTATGAGCCGCTCACCCCCTATAACGTCGTAACCGATGAGATGCTGCTTGCAACGCTCCACAACTACCCCAACCTGATCCTGTGGATCGCGGGACATCGTCACATTAACACCGTCACCCCGCAGCCAGCGCCTGCCCCCAAAGGTCCGGAATGCGGTTTCTGGGAAGTTGAAACCTCATCACTGCGAGACTTCCCCCAGGAGTTTCGAACCTTTAAAATTGTGCGCAACAGCAACAATACGATTTCAATCTTCGTGACCGACGTAGACCCTGCGGTCCAGGACGACCCGGCGGTACAGCCCGGCTCGCCTGCGGCAAAATCACGCGGGTATGCCATCGGCGCAAACAGGATAGCAGCGGGTACTCCCAATGCCTTCACCGATACGACCTCGCATGTATACAATGCTGAGCTGGTGAAGCCTCTCAGCACTGAAATGCAGGCGATAATCGCCAATTATGGATCGCACATGAAGTAGGGGATACGTTCAGGACATTGGTAGCCAAAGGACCAACAAGGGGCCGTTGTTGATTTAGCTGCATTCGCCGCTTCATTATTGGTCCGTACCCGCACCCTGCAATCGGAGAACAGCCAGAGGGCATCCATGAATAAATCAATAAATCCATGAAGAAGCCGTATGTCTCACAAAGAGCCTTCTTGGCGCAATACCGGCCATTATCCTTGACACAGTCCAACCCACATTTTAATATTCTGCAATCCCACTTTAAGGCTCTATAACCATGAACATACTGGCGTATTTTCTATCCTGTTTCTTGATACTTGGCATCTCCTCCGAATGCTTTGGCGAAATGGAGGGCATGAAACAAAAAATTGAAGCTCTCCTCGCACAAAAAGAATTTTCCCATGTGCAGTTCGGCATTTCCATCACGGATGCAGGAGGAAAAAAACTTTTCTCATTCAATGAAAATGCAGGCCTCATTCCGGCGTCAAATCAAAAACTGCTGGTTGGCGCCTGCGGGCTTTTGCACTTCGGCCCTGACTACCGGTTTAAAACGCGCTTGTATAAAAAAGGGCTCATTGAAAACGGCATTTTGCGGGGGAATCTGGTGATCCGAGGCACCGGAGCAATTGAATTTACGGCACGGTATACCGATGATTTTGACAGAAAAAAAGAAATTCTGGGTGAGCATCTTGATGAATTCACCCGTAGAATAAAAAACGCCGGGATTACCCGCATTGAGGGAAATGTAGTCGTTGATGGAAGCGCCTGGAGCGACATGGCCTGCAATACAGAGTATCCGGCTGCCGGTTCGGTGACATTCAATGAAAATACCGTCGAAATACAGGTTGTACATACAAAAATAACTACAATTCCGGAACCGTTGTTTCACTTTGAGCTTCTTGCGCAGGGAAAAGCGGGACATCAGGAAAAAATTCCGGAGAACGGAAAGCCGACCGATAAAATACTCATCAATACCGCTGCCGACAGCACGAATTACTGGAGGCTCGATACGATATCCGCAGAAGACTATTACAAAAAAAACATAGTTCATGCTCTTGAGCAGCGCGGAATTAAAATTACCGGCAATGATGTAAGCAATGAAGCCGGGGAAGAACTGATTTTTGAACTGGAAGGGATACCGGTTTCCGAGTATGTGTACCGGATGTTTACGGACAGTGATAATGTGCGGGCGGAACTGCTTTTTTTGAATCTGGGCTACAGCCTGTACGGGAAGGCAAACTATGACAACGCACGTGCCGCCTGTAAAGCCCTGTTGAAGAAAAACGGCATTCTGCCGGATAACGGCAGTATCGCGGATGGCGCCGGACTGAGCCGTGAGAATAGAATCAGCGCGCAAAATCTTACACGGCTTCTCAGGTTTATGAATAAAAATAAAAACCGTGAGATCTTTAGAAATTCCCTGGCCGTTTCCGGCCTCACGGGTACGATTAAAGATAAATTTGACGCGCAGGAATTGACGGGCAGGATTCACGCGAAATCAGGAACGCTGGATGATGCTTTGACACTGTCCGGCTTTGCCCAGACTGAAAAGGGTGAGGCTGTGTTTTCTTTTCTTGCCAATCAAGTAGATGACAGAAAAAAGATTTGGAAATTATATGAAGAAATACTGCTCTGCCTTATGAAGGCGCACCCGCACCCTGTAAAATAAAAATCCAGGAAAATTATAATAATGAAGCAAAGGCTTTTAATTCTAATCGTCAGTCCCCTTATTTTTTTGCACTGTCCGTATTCCTGGTCTGCCGAACTTCTCCTTCTGGGTGACTGCAGGCAGGCATCCGCGAATGAAAACCACGTGCTGGCCGGAAAAATAATTAACGATGCCATCCAATATGTCCAGGACACCACCCAACCCCCGTCAGAACTGCAGGGGATAATTTTAACCGGTGACTATGTCTCAAACGGGAGCGACCCTGCAGGCTGGGAGACTTTTCGTACTGCTTATACCTCCACATTTACGTATCCGCTGTATCCATGTCCGGGCAATCATGATACTGAACTATTTGATCTGGCTTACAAGCGCTGGAACTATTATGAAACCTTTATGAAACCGCGCTGGTATTCGGTTGATATTGGCAACATCCATCTTGTTTCGCTGGATTCAAATGTATCCCGGAACCCGCTGTCACCAGTACTGGTGCTGCTTGATAGCATTCAGTTGCACTGGTTTAAAAAAGATTTAAAGAACAACGCAGGGAAATTTACTATCGTTATATGGCATGCGCCTGCATATACATCTCATCCTGCGGAAGGAAAAGGTCATGGCTCCGATCTTTTCATGAGGTGCCGCTATGTGCCGGTTTGTGAAGCGTTTGGTGTTAAGCTTGTTCTGTGCGGTCACAACCACTGGTATGAACGAACGCTGCCAATTAAAAATGGCTCTGTTTCTGATGAGGGAATAACATATGTCACATCAGGCGGGGGAGGAGCAAATCTTTACCCTGCTGCTGTCGAACAGAAGGATAAGCTTAAAGATAAACAAGGGAATATCCTCTCTGCGGTGAATGTGAGCGCATATCACTTCTGTGTTCTCAGCGTCTCTGCCACTGCTGTCACAGTAAAAGCTGTAACCTATGAGACCCATGAAATACTTGATTCATTTGAAGTGCAAAAAATCACAACGGGGCAATAAACTGTCCAGCCGCAAGCGGACGGAGGATTAGCAGAGAGCTGATTCCGTTGATTGCAATTTGTTGTTTGTTATTCAATTGTAGTAGCCCGTACTTGATCTTACATTTGCAGAATTTAGGTTTAACTTTATCTGGCAGAAAAAATATTACTTCTGGTAATATGGAATAATTACGTACATGGTCCAGAGTCTACATTAAGCCGTAATGTGGAGTTTTGGGCGGGCAAGCACTACCACAAGATATGGGAATGAAAAAAAACGGTCGAAATAAATACTGTAACCGCATACTTTTAATAAATGTTATGATATAATTATGTTATAAGCTCGCATTCTAATGAGATCCTGCCTAGGATGAACAGACTGATTGCTTCATTATTATTGCTTGCGACTGGCTTAAAGCCGTGCCATAAGCTGTATTATTAGTTGGAATTTCACCTTACATATAAAATCTTGAATCTTTATTATAGGGTGTACTGCAATGGCTGCAAAGAAACCAACCCTCAAGAACAAAATTACTCCATCTGATCAATCTGGTACTCAGCTTACCCCCCCCCCCCACACACACAGTATACGGCAACTGATACAACGCCCAGCCCCTCAGAGGGGTTTTCTATTGTCTGTATCGGCGCATCAGCAGGCGGACTCGCGGCTTTTGAAGCCTTTTTCTCCGGCATGCCCACAGACAACAATTCGGGCATAGCGTTTGTGCTGGCGCATGCTTCCGGTTCCGCCTGCCGGGTAAGCCGGTTCAAAGCTAGAAGGTTCAAAGTTGAAAAGCGTAGGGGCGAGGTCGTCCCGACCTCTGGTTCGGAGTTCGGAGTGAAGACGTTCAAAGTTCAATGAATCAATGTTAAAAACTGCAGGGGCGGATCCGCGTGTCCGCCCGAAGACCTTGCAGGGCAGGCACCTCGCAAAATCTCAATTCAAACTTTGCGCTGAAAGGCAGGTATGTGCATGTTTACTGCAATGTTCGCCGTGAAAAAGCCCTATGAAAAAATATTGCGGCGGCTGTATACCGGCCTTGCCCTGCTCAACCTTTTCATCTTCCTGACGGCCCTGCAGTCCCTGTACGAAAGCAGAGAGGATCACAAGGATGTGGCTCAGGCTTCTGTGGAGAACCTCTCCCGCGCGCTTGAATGGCATATTGCCGACACTTTTGCGAACATCGATCTCACCCTGCGTTTCGTGGCCAAAGAATACGCTTATTTATCTGCTAATGCCGCTGCATGGGAAAAGACGCTAGCCGCACATAGAGGCCATCTTAAAATACTCAATTCTCTGCTGGTCGCCGACAGTGCGGGAAATATAGTCCATGGCCTGGGCACGCCCGGCCCTGCCGGGGTAAACGTCTCGGATAGCGACTACTTCATCAGCCTACGCGATGATCCAAAAGCCGGGCTGGTGATCTCGCAGCCCCTGGCGGGGCAGGTAACCGGCACCTGGATCATTATTTTGGCCAGACGCCTCAGCAATGCGGACGGATCCTTTGCCGGTACGATCATGGCAGGACTGCCTTTGGATCATTTACAGAAATTATTCACCTTTTACACGTTTGGAAAATTCGGTTCCATCGCTTTGCGGGATGACGGACTGCGGCTGATCGTCCGCAGTCCGTCCCTCAAAGGAGCCTTGCAAATAGGTTCGACTATAATGGCCGATGAGTTTGCGGCCGCCCTAAAGATCAATCCGGATGAGGGTCTCTATACCTCTGGGGACACCAGCATCGACGGCATACGTCGGCTTCATTACTATCGTCGCAACGCCGCCTATAGTTTTTATATCAATGTCGGCTATGCCAGAGATGATTTTCTCGTTGAATGGAAAATTTTCGCCATCCAGAATGCTTTTTTGGTCGGCCTTTTTCTCGCCGCCTCCATTTTTCTGGCCAGATACCTGAAGCATGTCTGGAGCCAGGAGCATGAGCGATTTGAGAATCTGCGTGAGAGCGAAGAGCTGCACCGGACAATTCTTCGGACGGCAATGGACGGATTCTTGCTGGTTCGCCCAGATGGCCGCCTGGAGCAGGTCAATGAGGCCTATTGCCTGATGAGCGGCTATAGCGAACAGGAACTGCTAGGCATGAGCGTTTCCGACCTTGAGGCCGTCGAGACGCCTGAGGAAACAGCCGCCCACATGCAAACGGTCATGGCCCAGGGCCATGACCGTTTCGAGACCCGGCACCGCCGCAGGGATGGCGGCATTTTCGATGTAGAGATCAGCTTGCAGTGCCAGACCATGGGGGGGGGCCGGTTTGTTTTTTTTCTGCATGACATCACCGACCGTAAGAAAGCCGAGGAAGCGCTTCGGGTAAAAAAAACCGAACTGGAGCGCTTTAGCTATTCGGTGTCGCATGACCTGCGAAGCCCCCTGGTGACGATACAAACCTTTCTGGGCCATCTTGTGCAGGACATGGCCAGGGGTGGCACAGACCAGGTGGCGCAGGATATATCTTTTATATCGTCCGCTACGGAAAAAATGAACAATCTGCTCGATGAACTGCTGAAATTCACGAAAGTAGGCCACGTGACAAATTTATCTGTTGAAACGCCGCTGCAGGAGATTGCGCACGAGGCCATAGGTCTTGTTGCGGGACGCATCGACAAATGCGGCATCCGGGTTACGGTAACGGATAACCCTGTTGTGCTCTTCGGCGACCGGGTCCGGCTGGTTGAGGTGTTCCAAAATCTTATCGACAATGCAGGGAAGTTCATGGGCGATCAGAGCAATCCGCTAATTGAAATCGGTGCTGAAACAAAGAATGGTGAAATGGTCTTTTTTGTCCGCGACAATGGCATGGGCATCGATCCCAAGTATAAGGATAAGTTGTTCGGCATGTTTGAGAAATTTAATCCGGAGATGGAGGGTACAGGCATGGGCCTTGCACTGGTAAAACGTATTGTTGAAGTGCATGGCGGCAGGATCTGGGCCGAATCGGAAGGCCTTGGCAAGGGCGTGTGCTTTTGGTTTACACTGCTCCGAAAGAGTTCGGAGTCCTGAGATTGGAGCTTTTAGTGAGAACTTAAAAATACAGTTTGGCATCGGGTTCGGTGTTTGTACACAAAACTCAATACTATTAACAAAAAGATGAATCGACTATGATCAAGGGCGAACCCATTATTATCCTGCTTGTAGAAGATGATCCGGCACATGCCGTTCTAGTTCAGCGCAATCTGAAGAACTTCCACGTGGCAAACAGTATCATCCATTTAACGGACAGTGAGGCCGCGCTTGACTACCTATTTCGGCAAAACGACTTTGCCGATGAGGCAGTAAATCCGATGCCGAATCTCATTCTCCTTGATCTTCACCTGCCGAAGGTAGATGGCCTTGAGGTGCTGCGCCGTATCAAGGAAGATAACCATCTGAAGCTGATACCTGTGGTCATGCTCACCACATCGGATGTGAAATCCGAAATGGTCAAAGCCTACATGTACGGTGCCTGCAGCTATCTTGTAAAACCGGTCGATTTTGAAAAATTCACGAAGTTGATGGAGTCTTTCAGCAATTACTGGCTTGCATGGAACCGGTTTCCTGATCTCGCTTAGGGGTAATGGCGAAGCGCCTGTGTCCTCAGTTTCGAACTCTAAAGTTTGGAGTTGGGAGCCCAGAGTTATTGCAGTAATAGCGCCAATGCGGGGGAAGACTTAAACTGAAACATCAAAGAGGGCCTAACTACTAGATATAGTGGTGGGGCCTTTCTTATAAAAATTCCACATTGCGTGCCAGCGTTTTGACCGCAATACGAAACTTGATTTATTACATGTTAGAGCATTTTTAAAAATAGTATAGCCCTATACGCACAGGTGAGCTTTTGGTGAAGGCAGCCCGTGCGGTTCGAGCGATTACCACTGCATCATTGCCGGTTTCTCTTGCGAGAATATAGCACGGGCAAACGAATCAAAAGCTTACCTGTGCGCCTGGCTACAATAAAAAGGAAAATGCTCTGGATCAGCATCGCAGGTCGTCTCAAAAAACTCATGTCACATATTGCACTGATTGCAGGGAAAAATTAAGACTGAGGAATAAAAAAGGCCTAACTACTAGTGTAGTGTTTCATAAATAGTTATGCAGCATTGACTTTCCGTTGTCGAGTTGGAGGTTGAGTGCAGCCAGGTTTGATTTTCTCGAGTTTCTTTCTCGCACGATCAATCTTTGCTAAAAT
>Ga0114951_10005123_pt1 | contig 12267 bp, 11 predicted proteins | sample AM7aDNAmetaG_FD_88677 | JGI IMG/M metagenome (GOLD analysis project Ga0114951, IMG submission 88677) | Freshwater microbial communities from Finland to study Microbial Dark Matter (Phase II) - AM7a DNA metaG | ecosystem: Environmental > Aquatic > Freshwater > Lake | place: Finland: Lake Alinen... | reverse complement strand
GGAGCATGGTCGCCCATCGTAAAAGTAAGCCGAAGGGCCTCTGGAAAAACTGTTTTCACACCTTCGGCTCGCCATCTCCACTCCAATCGCCATCCACTAAAAGAAGTTTTGCAAGAACGTCTGTCATGACTGCATTTTAGCGACAATCGTTTAGAGGGGAAGATGTATATCGAGAAAGCAGGAGGACAATAAAAAAACGACTCTCAAGTATCGGTAGGTCTGGAGCTAGGCCCGCTTGGACGTCACTGGCAGTGCCTAATTGCACACCGCCAGTAAAACTCGCCACGACCAAGGTTACTTCTTCTTACCTTTCACCGCGGACTTCTTGCCTTTCGCTGGTTTTTTTTGCTGCCATTTTTACGTCACCCCCGGTTTCGCTTTGAATAAAGCCTTGTCAGTGCACGGGGTGGACTTGTATCTGCCGATAGGCCAGACCAATCTCAATAAATATAGGGAAGCGATTCTGCTGCCGTTCATCTTCTTTCCCATGCTCGGCTTCGGCAGTGCACAGTAAAGATGGCAGCACGGTACTGACTGTCGCGCTGTTGGTGAATTCCTTGCGGGAGATTCTCAGAACCATCATAGAATGCGGGGCTGATATACACGCAGTGGATCGGGACGGTGTTTCAGTGTTATCGTGAGCAATTTTTCACAACCGACTAAATGCGGTGAAGGTATTGGTTGAGCACGGCGTGCGGATCGATTCGGAAGACAGCGACTTACTGCTCGAAGCGTGCTTTTGGGGGTTACCGGAATTGGTGACGTTTCTAGTGGGTAAGAGTGTGAACCCAAATACCATGCTTGCCGCAGAGACTACCATTCTCGATCTCGTGAAGCATCAGCAATTGAAACTGGATCAGAACAATGACTCCGAGGCTAAACGGGTTAAGGAACTTGACGAAGTTATTGAAATGCTGGTTGATGGCGGAGCCAAGTACTTCACGGAACTAGAAAATGCACGGATAGAATCAAAGCCAAAGCGACGCCCATCTCTAAACGCCAGATCAAAAAGGGTGAAATTATCAAAGGGGCGTCCGCGTCACTGACGGGAAGCGCGTATCTTGGCATCCGTAACAAATCCGGAACATGATGAGAGGAGTCGGGAGTCAGAATTCAGAAGACAGTATGATTGCCGGAACAAAACCGGAACATTTTCTAGCGGAGGGCGAGCAACGCAAACATGCGGCCGGTTTTACCGCGCTCGGAGCGGTAGGAGAAATAGTTTTCGAGATGACAGGCGGTACAGCGGCGTTCGTTGTGGATGGTGCGGACGCCGGCGGCGCGGAGTTGATTTTCGATGGACGTCCAGAGGTCGAGGTCGTAGTGGCAGGGGCCGATGCTGGGGCCGATGAGGGCGAGGATGTCGGCAGGGCGCGCTGGCATCGCGGCGACGGTGGCAGCGACGACGTTGGTGAGTGTGCCTTTTTTGCCGGAGTGGATGAGTCCGATGGCTTGCGGTGCGACGAGAAAAATCGGGGCGCAGTCGGCGTAGCGGATGAGGAGCGGGAGGCAGGGGGCGGTGGTAACGAGGGCGTCAACGGCGAGGTAGGTGCCGGGTTTGGTGACGAGGGCGACGCCGTTGCCGTGGGTTTGTTCGGCGCGGGCGAAGTGTTCGTAGCCGAAGGAGCGGACGAGATTCTGTTCGTAGTCGCCGGCTTTGGTGTCGGCGGTGGTGCGTTGGGTGAAGGCGTGGAAGATGTGCGGTTGCGCAGTGAGCGGCGCGAAGGTCTCGAAGGGCGGCGTCACGGTGTGGATTTGACGGTGCGGCCGGTAACGCGGTCGAGATTGGCGATGGCGACGTTGTAGGAGTAGAGGGCTTGGATTTCGTTGGAGCGGGCTTCGGTGAGCGCGGTCTGGGCGCTGAAGACTTCGAGTTGTGTGCCGCTGCCGGCGCGAAAACGGGCTTCGGCAAGGCGGAGACTTTCGTCGGCTTGTTCGACGGTTTTCTTTTGGGCTTCGATGAGTTCGAGGGCTTGAAGGTAGTCGGCGTAGGCTTGGCGGACTTCGAGTTCGATGCTGCGTTGGGCGTCAGCGAAATCGTAGGCGGCTTGTTCGCGCTGGGCGCGAGCCTGGGTGACGCGACCACGGGTGGCCATGCCGTCGAAGAGGTTCCAGGTGGCGCGGGCGCCGATCATCCAGCCGTTGTGGGTCTGGTCGATGTCGTTGCCGTAGGAGTAGTCGTGGATGCCGTAGTTGGCGAAGAGGGAAAGTTCTGGTTTGTTGCCGGCTTGGGCGTTTTTGATGGTTTCGGCGGCGAGGAGGACTTGTTTGTCAGCTTGTTGGAGTTCCGTGCGGAGCTTGAGTGCTTCGGTGAGGGAGACGGTAAGGTCGCAAGGGCGGTGTTCGTAAAGGAGTTTGCCGTCGAAGGTGATCTTAGTGAAGGCCTGGGTGTGCGGCGAATCGATGGCGATGAGTTTGACGAGTGACTCGCGGGCGAGGCGGAGGTCGTTTTGGGCGCGGATGAGGGACGGCTTGGCGTTAGCGAGTTCGACTTCGGCGCGGAGGACATTGAATTTCGGGACGGCACCGGCATCGAAACGATGCTGGGTGTCTTCAAGTTGGCGCTGGAGGAGTTTGACGGATTCTTCTCGGACGGTGACGATCTGCTGGTCGAGAAGAATCTGGTAGAAGTTGCGGCGGACGGCGAGGATTGTGTCGGCAACGACGCGCTGGAAGGTGAGGACGGCGATTTGGTCGGTGAGTTTGGCGGCGCGAATGGCGGCGTTGACGCGGCCGCCGGAGTAAACGAGCTGGGAAACTTCGATCTGGGCGAGCCAGGGGTTCTGAAGGTTGTCGGTCGGTTTTAACTGGGGAGGTAAGTCGAGGTTGCGTTTGTCCTCATGGCCGTACTGGCCGGAGGCGGTGACTTGAGGGAGGGCGGCGGCGCGGGCTTCAACGATGATGCCATAGGTGTGGCGGATCTCTTCCTTAGCTTTGAGGATTTGTGGGTTCTGTTTCAACGCGAGGTCGAGGGACTGCTGAAGTGTGAGGGAGGAAGGTTGGTTGGTTGTGACAGCCGCGTGCAGCGATACGGTGAATGCAGTCAGGCAAACGGCGAGGAATGATTTCATGGTTTTTGTCTCTTGGAGGGAGGGATGGCGGCGATGGCCTGGTCGAACGGTCCTGGCTGGCAGTTATAGGCTTTTAACGCGTTTTGACGGGTGGTCTGTGCGAGTTCGTATTGTTTGGATTCGACGAAGGTTTGGACGAGACCGAGGTAGGCGGCGCAGAGGTGGTTGCGGACGATCGCGCTGTCGGCGTTGAGGCGGGGCTGGGCCTGCGTGCCTGGGGCGAAGACGAGGGCGTTGCCTTCGCGGTCAATTTGGCGGTAGACGTTGATGAGGGTGCGGAGGGCTTCCTGGCGGTTGTTGTCGAGGAGTAAGGTTTGCAGGAGGTAAACGGCGGCTTCTTCGAGCTTGTTCTGCGCAATGGAAACGGTGGCGAGGCTGATGCAGGCGTCGGGGTTTGTCGGTGAGAGGTGGCGCATGTAGAGGTAGGCGTCGCGGGCGTCGTTGTATAGTCCGATCCGCATGCAGGAGTGGCCGAGGTTCCAGTAGATCTCGTGGTTGCCGATGTCGGGTATGTTTTCTGGCTTGCGGCCGCGTTTGAATTCCTTGCCGCGGTTGTCGTCGTTGAACGCGTGGTCCAACGGCACGGCGCGGCGCAGGGTCGCGATGGATTTCTGGTAGAACGGGGTGCCTTCGCGGGTTGCGATGATGGTGCCGTCGGCGGCGCGTTGGGAGAGGATGTCGCCCTTAATGCGGTAGTAGGCGCCGAGGTGGAGGAAGACAATCTGAGCGCGGTCAGTGACCTTTGCGGCTTTCTCACCTTCCTCAATGATGCGATCAATGTTCTTGCCCTCGGGGTCCTTTTCGTAGAGAGCATAGGCGAGCGATTTGTGGCTCTTGAAACTGTTTGGGCAGACTTCCACTGCGTTGGTCCAGAGGTGGACATCATCTTCCCAGTCGAGGTTACGGAATGCCGAGCGCACGGCGTAGGCGATGGCAAGCGCGCACAGAAACCCTCGCGCTATCCCCTGTAACCAGAGCCGTTGCGCCCACGTCGAGATGTCCAGCCGCGCGACCACTTTCCGGCAGAACGCGTACATAGCGATGACCGCCAGCCCGGCGTAGGCGATGGATGGCATGTACATGAACCGTTCCGCCATGATGCTGCCGATGCACCATGTCGTGTTTTCCTGCAGCGACAGCCCGAACGTCGGGTTCGGCACCAGGTTTGACGACGGTAGGAACGTCAGGAAGAAAAACATGATGAAGAAGAACGTGGCCTTATGCCGACGGTAGCTCGACACCGCCAGCGTCAGGATTGCCAGCACCAGCACCAGCATCACCACTGATTGCCAGTCCTCCCAGCCATGAAACGGCAGATGCACCAGCGGGATCTGATTGTAGGAGTAATCGCACGATAAATGTGCCGGCCACAAGAACAACAGGAAATAGCGGCCGATCACCTTGATCGCCGTCAGCCGCGCTTCCCAGAAGCTGAGGTCAATCAGCGGGTTGTCCACAAACGGCAACTCCGGCGGACGCAATTTGCCGAACACCGTCCGGCGCACGAGGAACATGACCGACACTACCGGGATCACCGCGATGTAGCCCTTGATGAAGAAATCCCACGCGTTGGCCAGCAGGCTCAGCGCCCAATTCTTCGCCCGCTGGCGGAGTCGGAAAGTGAAATCATACAACGCCATAACCGGCAGAACGACGATGGCGCTCTCTTTGCAGAACACACCCAGCGTCGTTACCACCATCAGCGCCACTAGCCACAGCAGTCTGCGCCAGCCGCGCGCCACTGTGCTCTTCGCATAACAGAGGAAACCGCCCAGCACCGTCGAAAGCGCAAATAGGTCGGCTCGCCCGACTATGTTGGTGACAGACTCAGTGACAATTGGGTGCACCGCAAATAATCCCGCCGTTAGCAGCGCCGGCCAGAGTTTGTCCATCAGCACCAGCACGAAGAAAAAAATCAGCACCGCATTCAGCCAGTGCAGCGCGAAGTTGAACCAGTTGTACGTCACCGCCTTGTCGGCACCATGCAGCACCGCGTAGTTGAATAGGTATGACAACGTCGTCAATGGACGATATAGGCCGCTGACCGCCTTGGGCCACCAGTAGTCCTGCGTGAAGATCAACTTGACATTGTCCCATTTCGCTTCCCGCAAGCGTGGGTCTTCAAGGATGATGAACTTGTTGTCCAGCGCGAATCCCATGCCGGGACCTGGATCGCGGTAAAACGTGTCCACAAATGTGAACAGCACCAGTGCCGCCAGCAATGCAATCACTCCCAGATGCGCCGACCAGCCGCACGGCGTCCACAACGCCTTTCGCACCGGCGGCTCCAATGGGGCCGTCTTTGCGACGGGCTTGGCGGATGGTTTTTGTGGTTGTGGCGTAACCATGGGTTAAGACGACGGCAAATGTGTCAGTAGCAGCCTCCAAAGTCAAAAGACTTTTCGACGGCTCAAATCCGAAACATGTGCGGCAACAGCCCCGACAACGGCTCGACGCTCATCTGTCCCAGTCGTCGCGCGTCGGCGCAGATCACCGTGCAGTCCCCAAACTCCGCGAGCACCTGACGACACGCACCGCAGGGCATCGCTGCGCCCGGTGACACAATGGCAACAGCCGCGAATCGCCGCTCACCTGCGCTCACCGCGTTGCCAGCGGCCACACGCTCCGCGCAAATCGTCAACCCGTAGCTGGCGTTCTCGACGTTGACGCCGGTGTAGATTCTTCCGCTTGATGCCAGTAATGCCGCGCCGATGCGGAACTTCGAGTACGGCGCGTGCGCGTGCTTGCGTGCGGCGGCAGCAGCCGCGACCAGACGTTGCGCGCGCTGGGCGGTCAGCTTCATAAGGCGGTGAGAAATCCGTTGAGCAGCTTGATGAGTTTGTCACCGGCCCCCTTGCCGACTTCGAGCACTTCCTCGTGTGACAGCTTCTTGGCGGAAATGCCGGCGGCGAGGTTGGTGATGCAGGAGATGCCAAGCACTTCGATGTTGTGGTAGCGCGCCATGATCACCTCGGGCACGGTGCTCATCCCGACGGCGTCGGCGCCCTGCCACGCGAACGCCTTCACTTCCGCCGGCGTCTCGTAGCTCGGGCCGAGCGTCGCCGCGTACACGCCCCGGCGCAACGGCATCTGGAGTTCCTCCGCTGCTTTCTCGAGTTTTTCGCGCAACCGCGTCGTGTACGTCGTCGACATGTCGAGGAACCGCACGTCGCCGTCGCCGTTGACGCCGCCGACAAGCGGGTTAACGCCGAGGTGGTTGATGTGATCCTCGATGATCATCAGGTCGCCCGGGTTGAACTGCGGGTTAATGCCGCCGGCGGCGTTGGTGACGACGAGCACCTTCACGCCGAGCGAATCAACCACGTGAACCGGGTAAACCACCTCCGCAACCGAAGTGCCCTCATATAAATGTTTCCGTCCACACAACGCCATCACTTTCTTGCCGGCCAGCTCACCGAACAACATCTGTCCCGCGTGTCCCGGTACGCTCGCCTTCGGAAAATGCGGGATGTCGGCGTACGGAATCGTCAGCGGCTTGTCCAACAACGCCGCGACTCCGTTGAGGCCCGACCCAATAATCAGCGCCACGTCGGGCTTGAACCCGGCCAGCTTCGACTCGAGAAACTCCTTCGATTCTTTGACGGTTGCCATCATCGTTACGCAATCCTCCCACAGACCAATCGCGGCCGCTCCAACACCGGCTCCGGCCCGACGACGTACGCCCGCTGCACCATCTCCGCCGCTTCCGCCGCGCGGGCTGCGTCGTTGTGGTGCATCAACGCCAGCGGTTCGCCTGCCTCGACGTGTTCGCCAATTTTTTTCGAACGCTCGAACCCGACCGCGAAATCAATCGTCTCGCCGGCGGTTTTGCGTCCGCCGCCGAGCGCGATCACGGCGTAGCCGATCGCGTCGCATGCGATTGCCTGCACCACCCCTGTGACAGGCGATCGCACCGGCTCGACAAACTGTGCCCGCGGCAACGCGCGCCGCAAATCTCCGCCTTGCGACGCCACCATCTCTTCAAACTTCCGCAGCGCTTCACAACTCGCGAGTTTCTTTTGCAACATTTCGCCGGCGACTGCAACATCTTTCGCCACACCGGCCATCACCAGCATCTCCGCCGCCAGCGCCAGCGTCACCTCGACGAGGTCCGCCGCGAACAAATCGCCGCGCAACACATCGAGCGTCTCTCGAACCTCCAACGCGTTACCGACAAACGCGCCGAGCGGCTGGTTCATATCCGTCTGCAACGCCACCATCTTCTTGCCGTAGCGTTTTCCGACCTCCACCATCGCCCGCGCCAGTTCGCGCGACGCTTCTCGCGTCCGCATGAACGCGCCGCTGCCCCACTTCACATCGAGCACCAGTCCGTCCACATTCTCCGCCAGCTTCTTCGACATGATGCTCGACACAATCAACGGCAAACACGACACCGTCGCTGTCACGTCCCGCAGCGCGTATAGCTTCCGGTCCGCCGGCGCAAGTTCCGGAGTTGCTCCGGTAATACAGCAACCGACCCGCTCCGTCACCCGCGCCAGTTCCGCCAGCGACAAATCCGTCCGGAACCCGGCGATGCTTTCGAGTTTGTCGAGCGTCCCGCCCGTCGGGCCGAGGCCGCGGCCGGAAATCATCGGCACCTTGACGCCAAAACAGGCGACCAACGGCGCCAAGATGAGCGACGTTTTGTCGCCGATGCCGCCCGTGCTGTGTTTGTCCGCGTAGAACGCGTCGCCGCGCGGCCATTGTAACACATCACCGCTGTCCGCCATCGCCCGCGTCAACCACAACGTCTCCTCCGTGTTCATCCCGCGGAAACAGATCGCCATGGCGAGTGCCGCCATCTGGTAATCGGGAATCCCGCTGCGCGTGAAGCCGAACACGAAGGAGCGAATCTCCTCCTCCGTCAGCGCATGACCGTCTCGTTTCCGCTGAATGACCTGTGCCGGCAGAAACATAACTGGAGTTTAGTCCCGTCCTTCCAGTCTTGTCGAGGAATCTCTACCAGGCGCCACCGCAGCCGGAACAAAACCGGAGCATGTCTTCAGCGGCGGCGTTTACCGGGGGCGAATGACCAGCCGCCACGGGCGGTGCGGGCCATACTGACGGCGCGTCGGCTGCCGACTTCGGCGTCTGTGCGGAAGGCGGCGGTCTCGTCGTAGCGGAAGTCTTCCAATTTTGCGCGGGGGACGCTCTGTCCGATGAATCGCTCTATGCTTCGGACGTGTTCCATTTCCTCGGTGGTGATGAGCGTGAAGGCTTCGCCGGATTTCGATGCACGGCCGGTGCGGCCGATGCGGTGGACGTAGTCTTCGGGGTGCTGCGGCACGTCGTAGTTGATGACGTGGCTGACGTCCTCGATGTCGAGGCCGCGGGCCGCAATGTCGGTGGCGACCATGACTTCGTATTTGCCGGACTTGAAGCCGTTGAGGGCCTCGATGCGCTCGCTTTGGGTGCGGTTGGAGTGAAGAACGGCGACGGCGTGGTTGGCGCGGTCCAAGCGGTTGGCGATTTTGTCGGCGCCGTGCTTGGTGCGGCAGAAGATGAGGACGCTGTTGTAGTTGGTGCGCTCCAAGAGGACGAGAAGGAGCTGGAACTTCTGGGCGCTGTTGACGGGGTAAAAGGCGTGACTGACGGTCTCGGCCGGTGTGCGACGTTCGCCGATGGCGACGCTTTCCGGATCGCGCAATGCCCACGACGTCAGACGGGCGATCTCAGGCGGAACGGTCGCGGAGAAGAGCATGGTCTGGCGCTGGCGCGGGCATTTTTCGATGATGCGGCGAACATCCGGCATGAATCCCATGTCGAGCATCCGGTCAGCTTCGTCGAGGATGAGGTATTGGATGTCGTTGAGTTTGATCTCGCCCTGGCCGAGGAAATCAAGGAGGCGGCCGGGGGTGGCGACGAGGATGTCGGAGCCTTTCTTGATGCCTTCGCGTTGCGCGCCGTAACCGACGCCGCCGAAGATGACGGTGGTGCGGAGGTCGGTGAAACGGCTGTAGTCGCGGAAGGCGGTCTCGACCTGCGCAGCAAGTTCGCGGGTCGGTTCGAGGACGAGACAACGGCAGGCGCCGTGGCGTTCGAGCTTGGAGATGATGGGCAGCGCGAAGGCGGCGGTCTTGCCGGTGCCGGTCTGGGCGGAGCCGATGATGTCTTTGCCGGCGAGGACGAGCGGAATGGCGCGGGTCTGGATGGCGGTGGGTTGCGTGTAACCGGCGGCTTCGACACCGCGGAGGGCGTCGTGGGATAGACCAAGGGATCGAAATGGCATGGGTAGAGCATAACGCCCCAGCAGGCACTTCCGCAAGCGCGGAAGTCAATATTGGTAAATTAGCATGAAACCAAGCGGTATTGACGGTGTTGTGCGGCGATGGGTGAGTTTTTGCTGGCGTTGGATGAATTTCGTGTCAGAGTCTGTCTTATAAAAGAAAGTTTTTACTTACAATCGCCCTGTGAACAGAAATCCAGCGCGGCGATGGTGAGTCTGATTACCGTCGGGGTTTATTCTTTTCCCGGAGGTGGTCAGGTAGGAGAACGAGCATGAGAATAGTTTTTTTTTGCAGTTGTTCTAACGCTGACAACGGTCCGGGCGGGCGAGATGAACGCGGTAAAATCCCTAACATTGGACGACTGCATCGCGCGGGCGTTGGCACACAATCTCGATGTGAGAATTCAACGCGTTAATCCCAGCATCCAATCCTGGGGCGTTGTGGCAGCACAGGGCATCTACGATCCAACGCTGTCTGGGCTATTCAACTACTCCGATGCTTCGATCCCGCTGCACCCGGCTGGCTCGGTAACGGACAAGCAACTGGAATCGCAAGTCGGTATGGGCAGAAAATTTGCCAGCGGTGCGACCTACGGACTGACGGCATCGGACACGCGGTTCACACCGGTCATTGGCAGCAACTTCGTCTATACCGGCACGGCAGCGTTCTCCGTCTCGCAGCCATTGCTGAAAAACTTCGGCTTCGACGTGAACTCCGCGCAAATCCGCATCGCCCGCAAGAGCCGGGACATCGCGGTCCAGAATTTCCTCCAGCAGGTGATAAACAGCGTCAGTGCCGTTGAGAACGCCTACCACGAATTAGTGTTCGCCAAAGAGGACTTCAAGGCGAAGCGCGACGACCTCTCGCTCGCGCAGCAGTTGCTCGACGAAGACCGCAAACGTCTCCAGACCGGTACAGTCTCACCGTTGGACGTGACCCAAGCCGAGTCCGGCGTTGCGCAGCGCCGGTTTGCGTTGATTGCGGCTGAGCGCACCGTCAAGGACAACGAGAACGCCCTCAAGTTATTGATCTCGCAAGACGTGAGTGAGTTTACCGGTGCCACGGTTGTACCGGTCGACCACGGTGCCTTGGAAATCGTCGATACGGATGTGGGCGGCAGCACTCGTACGGCCCTGCAATCGCGTCCCGATTACCGGGCGGCTCGGGCCACGGTCGAACAGCAGAACATCCTAGTCAAATTTAACCGCAATCAGATGTGGCCCGAGATCGATCTCAAGGCCAGCTACGGCTATAACACCGGCGGCGACACCTATGGCAGTGCGGTCAACAATTACGGCAACGGCAACAACTCGGTCTGGGCGGTGGGCGTCGCCGTGTCATTCCCGATCGGCGATCGTGCATCGCGCGCCAGTTACCAGAGCGCGAAGTTGCAAGCCGCGCAGCTTTTGCTGCAACTCAAGCGACTCGAACAACAGATCGTTATCGCGGTGGACAACGCCGTCGGCCATGTTCGCTCCAACTTGAAGGGCGTCGAGGCCGCGCGCGAAGCCACCCGGTTAGCGAACGAATCGTATAAAGCGGAGAAGACCAAGCTGCTGACCGGGAGTTCGACGACGTTTCTGGTGTTGCAGGCCGAATCGCTTCTGGCCGACGCTCGGTCGGCGCAGATTCGCGCCGAAGCGGACTACAGCGAAGCGCTGGTCACACTGGCGCAGACCGAGGGCACGACGTTGCAGCGCCATCACATCCAACTGAACGAGGAGTTCTGAGTATGTCAAACACACAGACGAAAAAATGGAAGCGGGGCATCAGGCTGGTTTGCCTGATACTTGCCATCAGCGGCTGCCGTCCTGGTGCTAGTAAGCCAACAGCAGCTGGGCTGCCGCCGGTGCCGGTCGTGCCGGGGCGCGTGGTGCAAAAGGACGTGCCGATATATCTCGACGGCCTCGGTACGGTACAAGCTTTCAACGCTGTCACGATCCGCGTTCGCGTGGACGGTGAGTTGAAGAAGGTTGCGTTTGTTGAGGGCCAGGATGTGAAGGAGGGTGATGTTCTAGCGCAGATTGATCCGGACTCTTACCGGGCGCAACTTGAACAAGCCGAAGCGAAGAAAGCGCAGGACGAAGCGCAGCTCGCCAACGCCAAGCTGGATCTGGCGCGGTTCGCCGATCAACTCGCCGCGAAGATTGTCGCGCAACAAACCTTCGACACCCAAACCGCACTCGTAAACCAACTCACGGCCATGGTCAAAGCCGACGAAGCAGCGGCCAGTCTCGCACGGGTGCAACTCGCGTACACAACGATCACCTCGCCACTTGATGGGCGTACCGGCGTGCGACTGGTGGATCAGGGCAACATCGTCCACGCCACCGACGCAAACGGTTTGGTGGTCGTGGCGCAATTGAAGCCGATCACCGTCGGGTTCACGTTGCCGGCGCAGACACTGCCGGCAATCCAACAAGCACACGCTGCCGGCGACATCGCTGTGTTGGCGGTTGACCGCGACAACCTGACCCTCCTCGGCACCGGCAAGCTCGCGGTGATTGACAACCAGATTGATGTCACGACCGGCACGATCCGGTTGAAGGCGACGTTTCCGAACGACGATTTGCGGCTCTGGCCCGGACAATTTGTGAATGCGCGACTGTTGTTGACGACGCGCAAAGGCGGCCTTGTCGTGCCGGCGTCGGTCGTGCAACGCGGGCCGGACGGTGCGTATGCGTTCGTCATCAAAGACGATCAGACTGTAGCCATCCAGCCGGTGAAGGTGGCGCAGATGGAAAATGGCGAGGCGTTGATTGACGAAGGCTTGCAGCCCGGTCAAGCCGTTGTTGTGGACGGACAGTACCGGCTACAGCCCGGCTCGAAGGTGAAATTCGGCACGACGGAGAAATAACATGAACGCAAACTCACTGAAACATTTACGATTCTTATTTGGAGTCCTGCCACTTTTGGTCTGTTTTGCAAGTTAGTGCGCCCAGCATACTCCTTCGGATGAAGAGAAGCAG
>Ga0114951_10005122_pt1 | contig 12268 bp, 15 predicted proteins | sample AM7aDNAmetaG_FD_88677 | JGI IMG/M metagenome (GOLD analysis project Ga0114951, IMG submission 88677) | Freshwater microbial communities from Finland to study Microbial Dark Matter (Phase II) - AM7a DNA metaG | ecosystem: Environmental > Aquatic > Freshwater > Lake | place: Finland: Lake Alinen... | reverse complement strand
TCATGGGCGCGGGCAATGACCTGCCCGGCATGCACAATAACAGCTCCGACAGGAACCTCATCGCTTGCCGCCGCCTGCCTGGCCTGCTTCAACGCCTCGCGCATCATGATTTCGTGGTAAGCATGATCCATAGAAGTCAATACTCTAGAAACAATTTATCCGTCCTGCACTTTCATGCAAGACGGATAAACGGTATAAAGAACGCGCCTGACAGGAGTCGAACCTGTAACCTTCTGATCCGTAGTCAAATGCTCTATCCAATTGAGCTACAGGCGCAAAATTTGCCATCCATTCAATCATCACTTCTGCTACTAAACCAGAAACGATATTTTACACAAGACTTCCTAAAAGTAAACCGATTTCTTCACGCAATAGCATCTGTGCTTCTGGCGCGCCACTCGCCGCACATTGAATTGTTGAACATGACCTTTTTGAAATTAACACACCACCCCTTGTCAGAGGTGACATGCGCCACTTCGGGTGCTGTTCTTTCATCAGCAGGAATCTCGCTCCGCCAGTTCTGACAACTTTTGCATTGTGTCTTCATCAAAGGCACCCCCTATTCATGGACACCTTAAACCCGCCTTTAGTTTCAGCACATTGGCCTCCATGATCTCCAGATAGGTTGTTGTAGACAGGGCATTTTTGGGAACATTATGCGCCCCGCTCAGCATTTCCAGATGAGCACCTGTCTCTAAAGCGATGACCCGTGCCACTCTGGGGTCTATCATTTCTTCATAATAAATTACCCGGGAATCAAGGCGCCTGATCGTGTCGATGATAGCCCTGATGCGTTGAGGTGACGGTTCAGTGTCAGGCGAGAATCCGTTGTATGGAGAAACCTGTGTCAATCCGTACCTCCTGGCAAAATACCCAAAAGCAAAATGGCCGCCGTAAATGATGGTGCGGATTTCACAGGAAGCCAGGGCGATCTCAATATGTTGATGGAGGTCCTTAAGTTTATTCTTGTACGACTGGGCGTTGGACAGGTACAGGCCTTCGTTTAACGGATCGCGGGATACAAATGCCCGGGCGATCGTATCGATCATGGTCTGTGCCAGGACAGGATCAAGCCAGATATGCGGGTCTTTCCCTCCGTGACGATGGAGATCCTCGGGCTCTGCGGCATGATCAGCCGCATCCATCAGGTCAATCCCCCTGCTTGTGTCAACCGCCAACACGTGATGGGGGGAAACCCCCTTAAGGATATCCTCTGCCCATGGTTCCATGGCGCTTCCGGTATAAATAAAAATATCTGCCTTGCTCAGGGCAACGATATCCCCAGGCCGTGGTTCAAATGAATGAACTTCAACACCAGGCGGCAAAAGCATGCTCACATCCACCTTGTCGCCGCCAACCTGGCGTGCAAAGTCATAGAGAGGAAAAATAGTCGTTACAACCTTGATCTTGGGATTGGCCCAGGCTGTGGGCCATGCCAGCATAAACGCAACAATCATCAGGATATAAAATCTAAGCAGTCGCGCTGTCACGGGGGTTTCCATTCTTTCAGAAGTTCAGAAAAAAGCCCATCCAGAAGGATGGGCTTTTTTTAGAAAACTTACACTGATCAAGTGACTGTCAAACGATAAGGCACAGACCCTTAATTAGCGGCTGCTTCCCTTGCGCTTGGAGAAACAATCCTTGCAATAAACGGGACGATCGCCAGTGGGCTTGAAAGGAACTTCGCTCTCTTTGCCGCAATCAGCGCAAGTAGCCTTGTGCATTTCACGCGGGCGACCATCATATTTACCACTACCACCACCATATTGAAAACCCATAATACCTCCGATGATTTAATTTTTAACTTAGAGATATCATACTGCTATTACAAAAATATAACAAGAGATTTAAAAAAATAAAAACAAACTATTTTTTTAACGCTTCCAGCCCCCTCCGGATGATGTTTCCTGGAGGCAAGGCAAGGGACATGCGCCGCAGCACTTCGGCATCGAATTCATTGGGAAGACGCGGCGCCGCATAAGGATCCTTATTAATGCTGGCGTTGACTTCAACTGAAGACACGCCGACAAACCTGTATAAATAGACCTTGGATAAATCCCACAGTTCAAACACGTCAATAAGCCGGTACTTTTCTGTCGACAAGGAATGATTGTCATCATTTGCCAGCAGGCAGGGATAAACAATAAACTCCGGGAACATCCCGTCATGCCGTCTTTCCCTGCCCCTGAGATCGATGACTTCGGCAAGAAGGCCCTTGAGATCAAAAGCGTACTGGAGCATATGCTTGTTCAACAAGATCCCCGCCTCGCCCATCACAACACCCTTCCGGGCAGCTTCATTCCCGTCAAAATGTTGAATGCCGACCGTAATGCTTTGGCCGCGGGTCTCCGCGATGATCCTGTTCACCAGTTTTGATGCCATAAGATCATCCAGCCGCGGCGAATAGGTTATGCCCTCGGCCACGGGCGAAAGTTTCCCGAGTGAAAAGTAAGAAAAGATGATGTACTGATGAATGCCTACATAAAAAAGAAAGGCGAAAACAAGAATACGTATGAACCTGGTTTCAATCATCGAAAGCCCGCCGATAGTCAGGAACGCCACCGCTGGCAGATACGGCAAGGTGTAGTAACAAAACTTGTTGGGAAAGAAAGACAACAGCACATACGGGACGACAAACCAGATAATAAACAACCGTACGTTGGCCTTATGGTGAAGAAAAAACATAAGCGCCAGAATAAAAAAGAGCGCCAACGATTCCATCAGCTGTTCTTTCACGAGCATGGCAAGGTAATATCCGAACGATGTCAAAGAAAAGACCGACAACTTGTACGGCACCAGGCTGGCATCGGAAATAGACGTCAGAGCACCGGCATATTTAATCTGGAAATCTGTCGCATACCACGGCAAAGCCACCCCTATGCCGATAATTATAAAGAGAACAAAATTGAAGATCTTGTTCTCTTCCTTGGGTTTAAACCCGGAAAAACCTTCGATAAAAAAGAACGCCGCAGGCCCCACTATAAATAAAGGGAAGGTTTGTTTGGTGAGCAAGCCCAGTCCGAAGATCACTCCGGCCCAAAGACAGGTGTATCTCGTCTTGAAATTACGTGCATAGAGCAATAGTGTGATGCACAGTGTCACCATACAGACAAGCGGGATCTCGATCATGAACATGCGGCTCAAATTAAAAAACAGCGGATAGATCATCAATAAAGATCCGGCCAGGATACCCGACCATTTATTCTTCATCTTAAGGCCTATGAAATACATGCAGAACAAAGTAACTGCCAGAAAAATGGCATTGGTCATGACAAAGGCAACGGTGTTCACATGGCCTGACACCGCCGCGATCAGGGCAGCGACAAAAGGGAACAAAGGGGGATATAAAATGTCAACGTGCAGTAAGCGTCCGACCATGTCGAGGGATGGATGCTTGAGGATATCGAGATATTTGACTGCTGAGATAAGATGGATCGCTTCATCATCCAGCGGCGGCTTGCTGTTAACGGCCAACCACAAATAATTAGCCAGCGTTACCCCCGCCGTTAACGTCAGGATCAATAGAAAAGGAAGTATGTGTTTCTTAACACGCATAGTTACCCAATGTGACCTTGGAGGCTATCACCATCTGAATAATATCCGGGTCTGTCAATGCGGCCGACTCCCCTTCCCAGCGATACCCCCAGCGGGCATACGCCATATTGTCCGGTGAGAAGCCGGGATGGCATGTGATATCGTTAACCCCTTCATTCAAACGACCCAGACAGGCCTTAAGTACCCTTTTCTCAAGATGCCCGCTTTGCTCAACAGCATATGAAAAATCCGGAAAATGAACACCATTTTTATTGATTTTTTGCATTTGTGCCTGCGCCGAGAACAAAAGCCATGATTTTTTTAACGCGCCTCTACAGGTGAAACGGGCGCCACCGTTCAAACGTCCAGGGTAGCGAATCCATTTGATGCCATATTTTACAGCTAAACGGACCACCACATCGAGAATGTCCGGGAAAAGATGAACATACTGATGTGAATCCAGATGGGTCGGCCTGATCCCCTTGGCCATGACTTTTGTTATCTGTGACTCCAACTCCAGTTCCACTTCACGAAGATCGATCCTCCCTGTACATAATCTTAAAAGAAAATGACGGTACGAAGGGTGCAAACATCCATCTTTACCCACCAGGCTTGGCAGGTTGACTGAAGGCAATACGGGTTTTTCTGCCACCAGACATAAATGAACACCCACACCGATCCCCGGCAAGTCTTTGATCAAATCAAGGGCTTCGTTGAATTTCTGTCCGCCGGCAACAACGGAAACGCTTCTGACGATCCCTGCGCGGCAGGCATGCGCTATCCCGCTGTTGATCCGGGTATCTATGCCGAAATCATCTGCATTGACCACTAGATATTTTTCACCGATAACGGCCTCCAGCATCATTGGAAAAATTAATTATTAGTCGCAGCGTCAGGATGAATTTTAAGGTGTTCATTAAAAGACCTGTAACTTTTATACAATGCCGTGATCTGGGGCAATGACCTTAAGCGGCGCACATAAGAAAAGATCACGCTTGGCCGGGAATAGAATGCCCTGTAAATCTCAGTTTGAAAGTCACAGATTTCATTTTTACTCAGACCATGCGGAATAAAGACCGGGTCAAAACACGTGAGGCTGTCCCAATTCATCGTATCAAACTGCCCATACCGCGCGACCTGATCCCATATCTCAGATCCCGGGTATGGCGTAAAATAAGTGATCGAAATATCGTCCAGGGGCAACCCCATGACCAGGCGCTTGGTTTCCTGCAACGTTTGCCGCGATTCCAATGGATTGCCCAGGATGATAAATCCTTTGGAGAATAAGCCGTTATTTTTTGTCAATTGTACGGCCTTCTGTATTTGGGACAAGGTGATCCCTTTTTGATAAAAATCCAGTATTTTCTGGGAACCGCTTTCTATCCCATATAAAATTTGCCAGCAGCCGCAGCTTTTAGCGATCCGGATCTTATCCCGATTGATGGTATCCACCCGGCTTAAGGCAGACCAAGCTACCCTGATCTTTCTTTTGATGATCAACCGGGCCAGGTGCTCAAGCCTTTCTTGAGAAAGCATAAAATTGTCATCTTCAAAAACAACCCCGCGGACCCCAAAATCCCTGTACAACTTCTCCATCATATCCGCCACATATTCAGCTCCGTGCATGCGGATGGTATGGCCAAAGGTCTTGCGATCGCAAAAAAGACACTTCCCCGGACAACCTCTGGAGGTGACCAGCGAAATAGACGGGAGATACATCAGGCTCTGGGCTGCAGGGCGATAATAACGCCCGATGTCCGGCAACAGATCAAATGCCGGCATGGGCAGGTCATCCAACAGATCGATCCGTGTGCACACAGGACTCATGACAATGGCGTTGCCCGACCGAAAGGCGACCCCCGCCACCGAAGAAAGATCTCCTTTGACCCTCAATACAGCCAGCAGTTTCTCGAGTGTCCGTTCCCCTTCTCCGATGATCCCGACGTCAAAACAGGGATTCTCCTGCAGTGTTTTTTGCGCCAAGGCGCTCAAATGGTTGCCGCCCACAATGACAGTTATCAGGGGATTGGCTTTTTTGACCATCCCTGCCAGCGCGGCCGCAGCGCTCAATGCCGCTGAAGGAACCGTAATGGCCAGAAAGTCAGGATTATCGTCGAGGATTTGTGTCACGCTGGTCTCGATCTCAAGGCCAAGGGCCTGGGCATCGAGGATGGTCGTCGTCAATCCGAGTTTTCTAGTCACGGCGGCCAAATATGCAAGCCCAAGCGGCGGCTCCACCGCACCTGCCGAAGACAACATGCCGTAGCGTTGCGCGGCACTTAGAGGCGGGTTAAGGAAAAGGATCTTCCCGGGATTGGACATGGGACGCTGGATCAAGGTTGAACTTTATGGCAATGGTAAATGATATGAGAATACGGATACCCTTGGTGGGCGGGGATCACTTCGACCTGAAAACCTGTCTTGCCAAGGATCTCCAGCCAGGAAGCCCGTGAACGGTAATAAAGCCCTGCGCCCTGGGTGAGATGAAACACATCATTGACCAGTTTTTCCTGAAAACGGGACCAGTGAAACTTCCACGCGGGGCGTCTTTCGATTTCTTTGATCAGCAGAACCCCGCGACGCGCAAGATAATCGTGGCATCGGCGTAATAAATTCTCCTGCTCAGACCAGCCCAGGAGATGAAGGGTGTCGTTTAAGATGATCCCCGACAGATCACAAACCCCCAGATCATCCGTGATATCCCTGACGTTGTAGGACGTACGGACGGATCTGTTTAATCCCGCGGCGATGTCGATCTTGCGTTGGTCTATATCAAAACCTGCCAATGTGACATTCTCAGGCAGGCATGCATCCAACATCTGCAGCATAAGCCCGTGGCCACAGCCAAGATCATAGATCACTCCCTGCGGGGGAATATAGGGCTTTAATGACTCAAACGGGCAGGAAAACCAGCGCACCCAAAGATGGCACAAGACCGTCCGCGAGAATTTCCGCGCAATGTCATTGATCCTGGAGCGAAAGGGGAATAAACGAAACTTATGGACCAGCGGCGCGATCAAGCCACGCTCCAGTCTTTCACCGCCGAGCGTTTGACACGCATGATATCTGTGTATAATTTTGCCATTTCCAAAAACCCGTTAATGATCGGATAAAACCTGAACAATCGGGAAACATCATCCTCCCGGGGATAATACTCCACCCCAAGCTCCTGGATCTTGAACCCCAGATAATTGGCCTTGATGATGAATTCCGCGTCGATAAAAGACCCTCTGGCCTTTAAAACTACGGTCTTTAGCACGTCGGACCTGATAAGCTTGAACGCACAATTAATATCATGGGCACGAACACCGTAGATACACGCCACGGAGAAATTGTAGGCCCTGGAACACATCCGGCGCAAAACGCCCTCCTGTGCCCTGTTCTTCCTGAATCCGGCAATAATGTCAACACCGGAAGATTCCATGGCCCGGACCGCCTGAGATATATCGGAATATTTAAACGGCATATCCGAATCAGTATAAAAAACCAGAGTCTTCCTCGCCTCCCTGAATCCTAATTGTAAGGCACCGCCCAACCCCTGGTTACGGGAATGACGCAACACCCTTAGACCATGGATCGTATGGGAAAGATCATGAAGGATGGTGCCGGTCTTGTCAGTACTCCCATCGTCGACAACAAGGATTTCATAATCCAGGCAGACTGACTGAAGCGTGTCGGCAAGAAACCGCAGGCTTTTCTCAATGATCTTCTCTTCATTAAAGACAGGAAGCACCACCGTCAAAGAATCTATCTTTAGGATCGGTTGAGAGGGCATTCTGATGAATATCCTTCATTCTCTATAAATAAGGTCAAAAAAACGGACATTTTTTTCATTGACTTTAGTTGTAATGTAGCAGGAAAGCCTTATAAAACCAAGGCAAAAAACAGAGATAAATCAGGACGGTTTATTCATTAATCCTTTAGCGGTTTTCCAAGAATGATAGTCGGATGCATGTCGGCCCTGAGCCATGCCAACAGATGACGCAGGCGCCTGCGGTCAAGGGCCACACATCCGGCCGTTGGCTTCCGCCCCCTGTCACGCCAGATGTGGATAAAAATCGCGCTCCCAAGCCCTGGCACCACAGGCTGTGTATTGTATTCGATGACCGCCCCAAGTTCATATACCCCATCCGTACGGCGCATGTTTTCATAGGAGGCCGCCTGGGTTGGTTTTTTTACCCACCGATTATAATCAACCGAGGCCATGTCATCGACCCAGACATCATCGCCTGTCACCTGGCGATAGGTTAATCCCGTGCGCAGGGCTTTCTCCTGACCAAAGGCAGTCTCCAGCGGATATACACCTGACGGAGTTTTACCATCGCCTTCTCTTTTCTCATGCAGACCGGCCAATCCATTACGCCCGATCACAACCGGCCATGGGCCGCAAGCTCGACGCCAAAGGCCACGATCATAATTCCAGGCAATAAGGGTTGCTTTAAAGATGTTCTTGGCAGCGGGGACAATCTCAATGATCTGCCTGGTCACAGCAGGATCAAATGAAATAGTACGTTCATGGTAACGCTGTGCTTGACCACAGAAACTGGCGCACCCGGCACATACAAAAACAAGAAATAATACAGCAACCTGGCGGCATGCGCGTATCAAGGTCAGCCTTTGCCGGCCTGGCTGAACCAGCGCGGCCCCTGGAGGGTGCGTGAGACCATTATGCAGGTCACATTATCACCCACCGCATTGAGCATCGTGGCCGGTGGATCAACAATGGTACCGATCATGGTAATGAGGGGCAGCGACGCGATAGGAAAGCCGTACAAGGTCACGATCAACAGCTCGCCGATCATGCCTCCTGCGGGAATGCCGCTGATAACTGTACCGGAAAGGACCGCGATGCCCACAGCGGTCAGCCATACATCCCATCCGGTAAACGGCATCTGAAAAAGACCAAACAAGAATGCGATCTTGACGATCGCGGCAAGGCAGGAACCTTCCATGTGGATCGTCGCGCCCAAAGGGATGATCACTTCACGGACTTCATCCTTCACGCCCATTTTTCGCGCCGCCTCGAGGTTGACCGGAATGGTGGCAACACTGCTCCCGGTGGCAAACGCGGTTAATGCCGTGGAGGGGATATTCCACCAGAACGCTTTCAGCCCGGACCAGGATGCCGACCAATAAACGTAGGCCGAGAAGGCAGCCATGAAATACGCCAGGGCTACGGGATAATATAAAAAGACGACCCTGGCGTAGGATCCCATCAACTGCGGCCCCATGGAGCCGACAAGATACGCGATATAAGATCCCAGGCCCACAGGCGCATAGAGCATGATCAACCCGATCACACGCCCCATGACTTCGTTACCCGAAATAAGAAACCGCGCAAACGGAGCCCCTTTCTCACCGGATGCCGATGTGGCGGCACCGACCATAAGGGCGAAAACGATCAACGGCAGTATGTTCTTCTTGGAGAGAAGGTCTAAAAAGTCAACGGTAGTGAACGTACGGACCAAGGTGTCTGCGGTGCTGATAGCCGCGGTAGAAACGCCTTGGGGCAACGCCCAAGGGCTTCCGGCAAACGGAGGGAATGCCGTCACCACCAGGATCATCATGAAAGATGCAACGACTCCGGTCAGGACAAAAAAGAACATCATCCACGCCATCACACGGACCAGACGCCGCGCATCGCTCATGGATGCGATCGCCGAGGATATCGAGAAAAAAACAAGAGGAACCACGGCGGTGAACAAAAGATTAAGAAAAATATCCCCGAACGGTTTAAGGATGGCCGTCCTGTGGCCGAAAAACAGCCCTGCCAATACTCCAGATATGATCCCGGCTATAAGAAATGTCATAGGTTTTATTTAATCCCGGCTGTAGAGATCCTCCACTTTTTGCCTGGCCCACGGAGTCCGGCGCAGGAAAGTCAAGCTGGACTTGATGCTGGGATCTTTGGCAAAACAATTGATCCTGATGCGCCGGGACATATCATCCCAGCCGTATTTCTCCACTAAGCGTGTCAGGATCTGCTCGAGAGTCACACCGTGAAGCGGGTCTTTGTGTTTTATTTCAGACATAAGTATTTTTTGAAGCGATTTATAATGAACCCGCTGCAGGCAATCCACCGGCATGATCAAATATCAAACATCCGGAGACGAACAAAGCACGACGTTCAAGGTATCATTCACACGGACTAGATGCCTATTTGCTTTCCGTGACACCTGCCGGCATAAATACGATCAACTCACCGCGCAACCTCACGTCCGTATCAATATAAGGTATGTACTCGGGCGGGCGGCACCGGCGATACCCGCAATACCCGGGAATAACTTCCATGCCGGAGTAATTAACCGCTTCGGTCCTGGCATTGATGATCGCATCTGCCCCCCTGGACCGAGCCACTTGCCTGGCCTCATCCCCAAGCGTATCGGCATTAACACCATCGCTGGCATGACCTGAAACTTCAACCCTCCCGATCGTCCGGTAGGGCTGGGTGAATGAAGGCGCCTGTGTTTCAGGGTAGATACTGATAAAATAGTACGTTGATTTCGCCGGGAACTTCTGGTCGGTATAACTGACGTAGCGCGTGTTGACCGCGCAACCAGCCAACGTCAGCGCGAAAAAAAATGCCGCAAGGCTTCTTTTCATAACCACGTCCTCCCTCAAAACAAACATACGCCCTGACAAACTTATTTGCTGTACATGGCCTGTAATTGCGTGACCTTGGGAAACTCCGCATAAAACTCCCCCTGAGGGCCAACAAAACCTGTTGCTGACCTTTTGATGAGCACGGAGGTATACGTGCCATTCTTACCAGGGATATTGACCGTGAAGGACTCATCTGCGCTGGAAGGAGCTGGTGTCGGCGCAGATACCGGTGCTGACGATGCCGCGACAACCGCCGGCGCCACAGGTGCTGCGGGCGTCACAATGACCGGTGCCGCCTGCACTACCGTGACAGGTTGCGGAACCACCTGATAGCCATAACGTGTATAAACATAATACACGCCATTGTCCACATAGTATGTGACCCCATTGATAACCACGGGTTGATATTGCGGCGGTATCGCGGCAACAACGGCCCCCATGGGCGGCGCCACAATGACATAGTCGCCCCCCGCACGGACATAGTACAAACCATCATAGTAATAATAGCGTTGCGGACCGACCCTTACCGCAAATGATTCCTCCGGCACAAAGGAAAGATGAAGGCCAAAAGAAGGACGGTCATGGTAGCGGTAATAATGACGGTCCGGGTGATGGTCCCTTTCCCATGCATAAGAAGAAACGGCCGGAATTAAGAATGTCAATGCCGCAACAACGACGGGCATTGTGAATATTCTTGGTTTGCTCAGCATAACAACTCCCTGGTTAAATTACATATGAATACACGGACTTATGATCTGGCCTGCATGGTTTCAATGACGCGCTCACTGACACCCTCGCGGCGCAGATAATTGACATCATCCGCAGTCAGACCATACGTGGAATGCGTCGTGTTGATCCTGGAAATGATCTCATCCCCTGTCAAGCCCTGCTGGGTCCAATCAACGACCTGCTGGAGCGTGACCTTGGAGATAGGCGACGCGGATGGCGCAACAGCAACACGCCGGGGTGCACTCTGATCCTGATTGGGCATTTGCGACCCCACAATGCCGCCTGCGGCCGCGCCTAAAGCGCCGCCGATCAACGCACCGCCAAGCTCATGATGCCCTTTTTGCTGATGGCCGATAACGCCGCCCGCTACAGCTCCAAAAATACCGCCCAAGCCAGCACCTTCCGCCACCTTGGTCTCATTCTCAGCACAACCGGATAAAGCTAAAAGTGAAGCAACTCCGATAACAAGATAACCGTACTTTTTCACACGCAGCCTCCATTCCTATTTTTTATCCAACAAAACAAACCTGGTCAACCCCTTGTTGACCGTTCATTTCATTGTGTATACATAGCACGTAATTGCTGGATTTTGGGGAATTCATTGTAAAATTCACCTTGAGGCCCCGTAAAACCGTTGCCTGACCTTTTGATACTGACGGTAGTATATCCTCCCTTTGAATTGGGCACATTGACGGTAAATTCTTCTTGTGCGGCCCCAGAAGCAGTATCCGGAACTATGTAAGTCGGCGTCGTCACAGCTGGAATGGTGTAAATGACCGGCGCTGGCTGGACAACATAGTTGTAGGGCACCTGGTAATACGGGTAATAGTCATAATAAGGATAATATCCCCGATCGGTGTAATAATGGTGGGCAGGGAAATATCCTGAAAGAGAAACACCTCCGCGATGCCCCCGTCCGCCAATCCCGAACCCTACAGAAACATCGGCATACGCTTGCGCCTGCGCAGCTAAAACGATCACCATTAACATAAAACTCATCGATAATAGTTGTTTCATTCGTCCTGATCCAGATATGCTTTTCATTGGAATATTCATAAATGCCCCCAGGGATATGTTTGCTGTTATTGAATTAGACAACACCACATTTGAGAAAGTTCCATGCCTTCAAAGCTCAACAACATTATACCGCTTGCGCATGAACCATGGAAATTTTAAGAGACAATGGCTGATGGTACAGATGCATGTGAACGTCATCGCCCACCGTGAGGCGGCTAAGCTATCCAGAAACAAGAACAAAAGATCTTATTGATTATTGATGACTTTTATTCCGCAGTTAAACCCAACACTTTTTTCGACTTTAATCGATTTTAGGTTAAAACATCGTCGGAACGAAGAGTTTTCTTTCGTCAATCCTTGGCAAATTTTGCTTCATTTTTTGCAT
>Ga0114951_10005120_pt1 | contig 12269 bp, 9 predicted proteins | sample AM7aDNAmetaG_FD_88677 | JGI IMG/M metagenome (GOLD analysis project Ga0114951, IMG submission 88677) | Freshwater microbial communities from Finland to study Microbial Dark Matter (Phase II) - AM7a DNA metaG | ecosystem: Environmental > Aquatic > Freshwater > Lake | place: Finland: Lake Alinen... | reverse complement strand
TTACTTCATACTGATCATTCTGTAATTCTTTTATAAATTGTTTATAAACTGTGTTTTCATTTTTATCATACCAAGTTCCCTTCATTCTATAAAATTTTTCCAGATTCACTTTAAATGCTTGATTGACTAAATCAAATTTTTTAATAAATATATTTGTCATATTGAAAGCATTATTGTTTGTTAAAAATATAGGCACAAGTCTTTCTAAATCATCTTTATCAATTTGTTTATTTGATATTGATTGCAGATCAGATTTAATAAATTCATTCATCTCAGCTTGTATATCTATATAATTTAAATTATAATAAAAATCTATTGCCGTCCATATGAAAGAATCCTCTGTTATAAATGCATATCTGGTTATATCTCTAATAAATTCTCTATATGTATCACTAGGATTAATCCATGTCATTTCATCATCACTATTCTGTACATTTGAAGCCCAACCTAAATTCATTTGAAGTGCAATGTCTTTTATCACATTGTAACTTGTGCCTTTTCTAGATTCATATCTGGTATAATGTAAATCATCAACATCCAAAACACCTCTTATTAAATATCTAAAAAAGTTTCTTTGATCATCTGCTTTTATAGTTTCATATTCAGTTATTCTAAAATCCATTCTTATTGGCATAAATATTTCAGAATTTGATTTAACAAAAATTGATAAAATTGTATCATGATCTAGTGGATAAAAGTCATTGAATAATATACCTTTAGAATCTTCACAATAAAATTCAATAGTAGGTAAAAATTTATCATTAAAAAGTTTAATGTATATAACATCTCTTGGATCTATAGTTGTACCACTGACAGATTGACTAGGATCATTAAGTTTTGTAATAAAAATTAATGGAAAATAATTTAGAGATTCAACAAATATACTAGCTGACTTTTCATCATATAGCTTTATGTCAATTTTTCTAGTTTTAATTTTTGCTTTTTCAATTACTTTGATGCTCATTGTTATATAATTTTTTATTCGAACGAATTTATTATTTGAATCATATTGTTTTTACCAATTTTTATTTGCTCTAATGTAGATGGTTTTACTGTTAATGGTAAATTCTGATCATTAGTTAAATTAGTTTTTTGTCTATTCACTTGAGAAGAATTTATAACCGCTTGTTGATTGCTATTCTTATCCGATGTCATATTGTCCTGTGTATATAAATTATTCATAATACTAATATCACAAAAATAAATATATTGTCCTTCTTTAACTGAATAAGGATTTATTATATCATTAAGAATCATTAATTCTTCAACATAATCTGAACTACCATAAATATATTCTGATATTCTATCTAATCTCATTTCGAGCTCCCTTGATACTATATATAGATTTAATGGTATATTTTTAGTATTTATTACATTTTTTTGAAATAAATCGAAAAGATTATTTTGTTCAGAATCTCTTTTAATTTTTTTGGTTGTATCACCATCAAATGATATTATCTTCATTTTTAATTCTTTTTTTAAAAGTACTCACTAGGTGGTATTTCACCAGATATTGTATTTGGTTGCCCGCCAAGATTTGGATTAATTTTATTACTTGTGGTATTTATTAATCCAGTTTTATTTATATTAGTATTAACGTATGCGTTTGGTATATATTGTTCATAATTTCTTTTTGCTGTAACATTAACATTATCAGTCCTTCTTGGATCTTTTTCTGTAGCTGCGCCAGATACACCATTTACTTGCATCCAATCTAATGATGAATATGTTCTTCTATAACTATTATTGAACATTCTCATTAATTCTTGCTTACCTAATGCTCTTGAAAATTCACATGTGAATTTTACTTTTAGCCATTGAGGCTGATCGTTAAATCCCATTTCTGGACTAGTTTCAACTGATGCACTTCTTACAATTATATGGTTTGTAGCTAACCATGGTGAGTATGGATTACCTAGAGTTAAATACCATGGCGTTGTTCCTACTTTACCACCAACCATTAATTCAATAGATCCTCTTAATTTAAAACGATGAATGGCAACAGTACTTGTTAGAATGCTCTGAATTAATTTATTATTACTTATTAAATTTACCATATTTTCAGCAAGTTTGTTAAAATCAAGAGCTTCCTCAGCTTTTTTTGGCGTTATTATTTCTTGAACCTCTTTTTTGATCTCTTGACCTATAAAATTTAATAATTTTTTAAGTAGTCCCCAAAAACTTTTTGTTAAACCATCCACAACATTCCACCAACTATATAGATTATTTGCATTATCTTTCAATGCATTATAAAATTCTTGTACTCTTGGAGAATTTGAACCCCAATAAAAAGCCATATTAGATGTTCCCATTGCATACATGTTGTCTAATATGTCAAGCATTGCTGATCCTGGATCGACATCACCTATTAATTTTTGCTCGTATGTGGTTTCTAATTCAAAACTAAAAGTTGATTGTATATTTTGACCAACTGGATCTCTAAATGGACCTTCTTGTAAAAGATTAGGATTTCCTACTGGAATATTATTTAATCCCCAAATGTTAGATTGGTCATTTGTATTTAATGCAGAATTATAAAATTCATAATCTTCATTAACGCTTTGTTGTGAATTAGTTCCTAAACCTATTCCTTTATAAAATTCAAATAACATACCTTGTGCAAAATCCGGAATTGGTATTATTCGTGATATGTCAATAATACCTCCTGTAGCTCTTTGAATTACTTCCATTAATACTTGATCAAATCTTTGATTTACTTTACTCCAATTTTCATTGAATCCTATTTGACCGAAGTTTTGATCAGGTTTTATCCATCCAATAATAGTTGATATTGGTTTTTCTTTCATTTCAGTTATATCTTCACTCACATAACCTCCTTCTCTGAACCTTCTTAAAATTGCTAGTCTGTTTATAGGATAGACTCCTAAATCTTTTAAATAAGCTAAATCTGATGCTTTTATTTCTAATGCAGTATTCTTGAAATCATTTATTAAATTAACATATGGATTAGATTCTGTGTTATCATTTTTATAAACATTATCTTTTATATAATTTTTTATACTTTCTGTACTTGGTGATTTGGAGCTTTTATATATAACAATTTTTCCGGGATTAAATATACTTCTAGAATTATTGGTTGAAGTATTGTTTATTTGTTGAGTAACAGATTTTTGATTGTCTTTACTACTAAAAAGAAAATCCATTTCAGAATAATGTGCCATCTAATTATATAATTTTTCTTTATATATAAAAAATTTTTTCTTCTGTATTTTAATAATCTCTAATTATTTGTATGGCATCAAATAAGGATATATTAGATAATATATTTTCATATAATTTTTGATCATCTTTGAAATCTTCAAAAAAGAAAAGCAAATTGAAATTTACTTTCGCATATAAATTTTCTTTTATTTGAAAAATATCATCTATATCTAATGTTTTTATTTTATTTAAATTTGGAATATAATAAATGTCCTTATTTTTTCTTATTGTTTGCGTTATCTTAGTATAAATTATAAGATTGAAATATTCTCTCCATTCGTTTGAATCTTCTAATCCGTGATCTTCTAACTGTTGTTTTATATCTATTATTGTTTTACTTCTTATTTTATTAATTTTTATATATTTATCAAGTTTTTTTCGGTTTTTTACAAATACTATATAGAATTCCATAGATGTCTGATTATATTTGAAATTATATATATTTATGTTTAAGTTCTCCTTTATAATAAAGTTTTTTTTTAAAAACTTTTCATTGTCTTTTAATTATAATAACTGTTGATAAGACTAAAAAATAATTAAAAAAATATGGCAAAAGCAACAAAGCCCTTACAAACTTCCCAAAAAAAGGCAAAAGATTCTAAAGATTTTAACTTTTCTAACATATCTAGCTTAATTGATACCATATCAAAAAAAGATATTATATCAATTGAAGATTTTGATAAAGAAAAAACTTTTATTTCAACCGGAATTCATGTACTTGATGGACTTCTATCTAAAAGTATTCTTAAAGGTGGAATACCTAATAACAAAATTACTATTATTGCAGGACCTAAACAGACAGGTAAATCTTTCATTTCCTTGAATATAGCAAGAAATGCGCAAAAAATGAATTATAATATCGTATGGATCGATACTGAATATTCTATTGAAAAAACAGATTTCGATATGTATGGTATTGATACCTCTGATACTAATAAATTCATGTTAATACGAACAAATATTGTAGAAAAAATTAAAATGTTTATGATGTCTTTTCTAGATGCTCTACAAAAACTAAAAGATAGTGGAACAGATGTATCTAAAACAATTTTCTTTATTGATTCAATAGGAATGTTATCTTCAGAAAAAGAAAAAGAAGATACTCTTAAATTAACAATGAAGCAAGATATGACACGTGCTAAACAAATTAAATCTCTAGTTAGATTAATAACAAATGATTTAGGCTATCTAAATATTCCATTAGTTTGTACAAATCATGTTTATTTAACACAAGATATGTTTCCACAAACTATTATGAGTGGTGGTGAAGGACTGTATTATGCCGCAAGTGTAATTTTATTGTTAAGTGATTCTAAACTTAAAACAGGTGAAGAAGATGAAATGAGTCTTGGTAGGTCTGGTTCTATTATTACCGCTAAATCGGCAAAAAACAGATTAGCAAAACCAAAAAAAGTTAAATTTGAAATAGATTATAGCAAAGGTATTAATCCATATAAAGGATTAGATTTATTCTGTACCCCAGAAAATTTTGATAAAGTAGGTGTTGCACAAGTTAAAAAAGTTATTGATAAAGAAACTGGTGAAATTACTTATCAGCCATCAACTCGTTGGTATGTTAAACACTTAGATACTACTCTTGCAGAAAAACAACTTTTTAATAGAAAAGTATTTACACCTGAAGTATTAAAAAGCATGGAACCAATAATTTACGAATATTTCAAATATCCATCATATGATGAATGCCTGAAAGAATTAGAGGATATTGATGAAAAATTAAACGAAATGGAAGACAAGGATGTGTTATCATCAGATGAATTTAATCTCGATGATGATAGTAAACTTTTCGAATAATTTTAAACTTTTTTTATAAATAATATACGTATACATACTGAAGATATGGCTGAGTCGATGAATACAAACATGGAAAAACATTATTTTATCTATATATTAGATAATCCTGAACAATTTTCCAAAGTAGAACCTTTCTTTTTTAAAAATTCAGATATACAGTTTATTTATACTGTTATCAGAGATGAATATTTAAGAAGTGAGAGTCACATAGTACCAAGTATCCAGCAAATATATTCAATGACAAAGCTTGCAGATCAAGAGAGTAAAATAAACGATAAAGTCATAAAGTTACTTCTTCAATCAGATAATGCTGATATTAATCAGGAATGGTTATTACCAAGATTTAAAGGTTGGAAAATACAAAACCAAATAAAGGGCGATATGCTAAAAGGTATTGATATGGTTCGTGGAATCGAGGAAATTAATTATGATAATATCGTTGAGGTTGCTCAAAAACTTAAAGGTATGTTCGGGAATGTACTTTTAGTTGATGATGATGATAATGATTTAGGTGAAGATTTCGATGATCCAGAATCACATAAACAACAAATATCCAAGAATAATATACCTACAGGATGGTCCTCAATAGATAGTATTTTAGGTAACGGTTGGAGTAAGTCAACTCTTAATGTTATAATGGGGGAGACAAATGTTGGTAAATGCTCTCATTATCAGACACTTATAAAAATTAAAAATAAAAAAACAGGAAAAATACAAAATTTGACTATTGGTGAATTGTATTCTATGGTTAAAAAATAGTCCAAAATTATTTTAACGGTAAGTATGAATTAGTAATAGATAAAAGCCAGTTTTTTGATGGTAAATCTTATTTTAAAATTAAATAAATTAAATTTGATGAATTACGATAGAAAATTTATAGATACAATAGAATTAGATGAATGGGAAGTTGAAACTGATACCGGCTGGTCTGATATTAAAGCTATTGGAAAAACTATTGAATATGATGAATGGATTTTAATAACACAGACTTGCAATTTAACATGTGCTGATACTCATATTGTTTTTGATGAAAATATGAATGAAATTTTCGTTAAAGATTTAATAGTTGGTAATAAAATACAGACTAATAATGGATTAGAAATAGTTTATAAATGTTATAATTCTAATAAGAAATCAAATATGTTTGATTTACAATTAGAAGATATAAATCATAGATTTTATACTAATGGTATATTAAGCCATAATAGTATGTGGTTGCATAATATTGCAGTAAACGCTGCGAATGCTGGATGTAATGTTTTAATTATAACATTAGAAATGTCAACCAGAAAGGTGATGAAAAGATTAGGAAGTATGAGACTTAAAATTAATTCGGATGAATATGATGAAAAGTCAAAGGATTCTGTTTTTATGAAACAACGATTAAATAATTTAAAATCACAATCTAGTGTAGGTAATTTATTTGATTCGCAACCAGGTAAAATTTTTGTAAAAAAATATAATACTAGTGATTGTACTGTAACGGATATAGATAATTATATAAAGAAATTTGAGGAAGTTAAAAGGATTAAAGTAGGTATGGTAATTGTTGATTATATAAATATTATGTCAATAGAAAAAGGCTTTGATATTACTAATATGCTTTATTTAAAAGGAAAACATTTGGCAGAAGGCTTAAGAAAAATTGCAGATAAATATGAATGTGCAGTTGTTACTGCTACACAAACTGATAAAGCTGTTTGGGGTGCATCTGATATAAAACTTGGAGATATACCTGAAAGCAAGGCTATTGCCGATACTTCTGATTCAGTTTGGGGTATTATTAGAAATCCAGAAATGAAACGAAATAATATTTATAGATTAAAGATTTTAAAATTAAGAGATGGCGAACATCATGAAGAGCAAGTTCGTTTTGATTTTAATATTAAATTTTTAACTATGGAAAATGATGTTTTAGTTGGTGCAAAATAATATTTAAAAAATAAAAATAAGATGTGAAACAAGATAAAAAATTTGATGATTTAGACGAAAAGTTAAATTTTGAAGATGATTTGAACGAAGATGAATTAATCGAATTTGTTGATGAGGATATTGAAATTTTTGTTGATGAAGATTATGAAATTACCGATGTTAGTCAAGAAACTGAAGTCTTAGAAGGAAATGAAGACGAAGAAGAGAACGACGTTGATATAATGGTTAGATTTAATACCAACAATCATAAACTAGAAGGGAAGCATTCGCTATCCAGAGATACTATATTCAAGGGAAAAATTGAAAATAATATTGAGCAATCCGAGTATTTTACTACTCAGGAAGATTTTAATATTAATGATGGACTTCCAATAGAAGTAGGTACAAGCTATGAATTTGAAAGCAAGTATCATGAGGATTATATGGGTAGACTTAATCTATCAAGAGATGTTTATGAGTTATTGAAAACTAAAACTGAACTGAATTTTTCATCAAACAGAAGAAAACCTAATAAACAATCTTTTAATGATTATTATAAAATGTTAATAGAGAATATAGGTAAAGATTATACTAAATCAGAAATTTTCGTTGAGTTATCATATTATTTTACAGATAATATTTTTAATATGTTTAAATTATTAGATAAAGAATATGCAACTCAAATTATTGTAGAATTGAAACAAAGTGGTTATCTGACTAACCTTAATAATATCAATTTTATATAAAAAAAAATATTTAAAATATGAGCTATAAGAGGGACGAAATTTACGGAGCATCTCTAAAGTATTTCAATGGAGATACTTTAGCAGCAGATGTTTGGGTAAATAAATATGCTTTGAAAGATACAAAAGATGGTGAAACAATATATCATGAAAAAACACCAGATGATATGCATCGTAGAATAGCAAAAGAATTAAATAGAATTGAATCCAAATATGAAAATCCTTTATCAGAAGAGTTTATATTTGATTTGATTAAAAATTTCAAATATATAATACCACAAGGTTCACCAATGTCAGGAATTGGGAATAATAGACAAGTGGTGTCATTATCAAATTGTTTTGTAATAGGTAATCCATCAGATTCTTATGGTTCAATTATGCAAATTGATCAGGAGCAAATACAACTTATGAAACGTAGAGGTGGTGTTGGTCATGACCTCTCTCATATTAGACCAGCTGGAATGCCAGTTAAAAATTCAGCATTAACATCAACAGGGCTTGTTCCTTTTATGAATAGATATTCTAATTCTACTAAAGAAGTAGCACAAGGTGGTAGAAGAGGAGCTTTAATGTTAACTTGCTCTGTAAAACATCCTGATTCAGAAGATTTTATTGATGCAAAAATGGAGCAAGGTAAGGTAACAGGCGCAAATATATCAGTTAAAGTTACTGATGATTTTATGGAAGCTGTAATGAATTCTAATATGTTTACTCAAATATTTCCTATAGATTCAAATAATCCTATTGTTACAAAAAGTATAGATGCCCAAAAATTATGGAAAAAAATTATACATAATGCTTGGAAATCAGCAGAACCTGGTGTTTTATTTTGGGACACTATTATGAAAGAATCTGTTCCTGATTGTTATCAAGAACATGGATTCACCACAGTATCAACGAACCCGTGTGGCGAAATAACTCTTTGTCCATATGATAGTTGCAGACTTTTGGCATTAAATCTTTATAGTTTTGTTGTTAATCCTTTTGAAAAAACTGCATTTTTTGATTGGGACAAATTTAAAGAATATGTAATTTATGCTGAAAGATTCATGGACGATATAATTGATCTTGAAATAGAAAAGATTTATAAGATTTTAGATAAAATTGAATCTGATCCTGAAGATGAACAAACAAAAAAAGTTGAAAAGGAACTATGGCTTAAAATCATGGACATGACAAAAAAAGGTCGTAGGACAGGGTTAGGAGTTACTGCTGAAGGTGATATGTTAGCTGCACTTGATCTAAGATATGGAACTAAAAAAGCAACAGATTTTTCAACAGAAGTACATAAGATTTTAGCGATAACTGCTTATAAATCTTCTGCTATTATGGCAAAAGAACGAGGTTCATTTCCTGTTTATGATTATGAAAAAGAATTAACTAATCCATTTATTAAAAGATTAAAGGAGGCAGATCCAGAGTTAGATATGATGCTCAAAAGATATGGAAGACGAAATATTGCACTTCTTACTATAGCACCTACAGGTTCTGTATCTATTCTTACACAGACAACGTCTGGAATTGAACCTGCATATTCTGTTTCATATAGAAGAAGAAGAAAAATTAATCCTACAGATAAAGGTGGTAGAGTTGATTATATAGATGCAGAAGGTGTTAAATGGGAAGAATATAACGTGTTTCATCATAAATTTGAAACTTGGTTAGAAATAAATGGATATAATATTGATGAAGTTAAAATATTGAAAGATCCTGATTTAAAATTAATTATTGAAAAATCTCCTTATTACAAAGCAACTTCAAATGATGTTGATTGGTTAGAGAAAGTTAAAATGCAAGGAAATATTCAAAAATTTGTCGATCATTCTATTTCCGTTACTGTTAATTTACCCAATAATGTTACTGAAGATATTGTTTCTAAGGTTTATGAAACAGGGTTTAAGAGTGGTTGCAAAGGAATGACGGTATACCGTGATGGATCAAGACAAGGTGTAATTATGTCAAATGAAGGTACAACACAAAATGTAGTGCCTGATGTACAAGAAAATAATGCTAAACCTAGACCTAAAAGATTGGAATGTGATGTTGTTAAATTTACAAATAATAAAGAAAAATGGATTGGATTTTTAGGATTGATGATTGATGAAAAAGGTCAAAAATATCCATACGAATTGTTTACAGGATTAGCAGATGAATTTTTTATACCACCAGTTACAGAAAAAGGTGAAGTGGTTAGATTTAAAGAAGATGGATCTAAAAGTAGATATGATTTTGTTTATAAAGATAAAGATGGCTACAATGTGATAATGGAAGGTTTAAGTAGAGCTTTTAATCGTGAGTTTTGGAATTATAGTAAGTTAGTTTCTGCATTACTTAGACATAGAATGCATTTACCGAGTGTTATAAAGATTATTGATGGTTTACAGATAGATGGTGATAGAGAAGCTGCATTTGGAACTTGGAAAAGCGGTGTAAAAAGGATAATAAAAAAATATATTAATTCTACAATAGTTTCTGGTGAAGCATGTCCTGAATGTGGTGCTACAGGTACAGATTTGGTTTACGAGACTGGTTGCAAGACTTGTAAGAAGTGTGGATGGAGTAAATGTTCAGATTAAAAATAAACCACATATTTCACATTTTTAACTTCCATATTTTTATATATAGAATATGAGGAAAAAATGTGAAATATGTGGTTTTGATTTTTCATACACTACAGGTAAATTTACGATACATTTGAATGAAGAACATAATATGTCTTTAAGAGATTATATTATTAAATATGAATTGAGTGGTAATACGCCAAAATGCCAATGTGGATATTGTGATAATGACGCTCCTTTTTTTAGAGGTATTTTTTTGGAAAGAATAGGTAAGCATCAAAAATATGAATGGTTAAAAGAACAATATATTAAAAACTATGGTGTACCAAAATGTGAAGTTTGTGGAAATATTGTTAAATGGAATAGGGGAACACCAAATAGATATTGTTCTCCAAAATGTTTTCCAAATCAGTGGAATCAAGAAAAGATATATAACACGGTGAAAGAAAAATATGGTGTTGATAATATATCTTTTTTGAAAGATATTAAAAATAAAATATCATATAGTAATAAAGACAATTATCTTAATTATAAAAAAGAAATAGTTGACAAGTTTTCTAATACTTGTTTAAAAAAATTTGGTGTTGATTTTCCAGTTAAATCAAACGAAGTTCAACATAAAATGAAAATGTCATATTTGAAAAATTTGGGTGTTGATCATCCTTCTAAATTATTAATAAACAGACAGAATTCAAGTAAGAGAATGATAAAAAATAATTCGGAGTTTAATTTTACTAATTGTTATAAAATTAAAAAATATAAAGATACTGAATTATTTTATCAGAGTTTATATGAATATCATTTTTTAAAATATTGTGAAAATAATGAAATTCTTGATAGAGTTAAAAATGGAAATGTTTATGATTTTTTACCTGAAAATTCCGATTATGGATTTAGAACAATTACAGATTTTTGTATTGAAGATATGGAAATTGAAATAAAATCAAGCTATATATTGAAAAAACAAGGTGGTCCGTATGTTGTTGATATAAAAAGAAATGCTGTTGAAAGTAAGAATAAAATATATTTATTGATCTTAGATAAGAATTATGAAGAATTAAAAAAAATTATGAAGTTATGACTAGATTTGTTACTAGATTTGTTACTAGATTTAAGGACGATTATGCTTATTTAAATATAATCGGAGATTCAGATGATATAAATGAATATTTTGTTGAGTTTATTGACATGAATACTGGTGATGTTTCTTATTCTACCACTATTACTGTAAATTATTGGTCAAAAATTGATGATGTTTTAGGAAAAAATATAACAATTAGGGTTACTTCAAATAATAAAATAGTCTTTGAAAGAAATCAAAATGAAAAATTTAATAGAGTATATGTTTTATTTGGCTCCACTTCATTAGGTGATAATATTGCTTGGATACCTTATGTTGAAGAATATAGAAGGTTTCATAATGTTGAAGTTATAGTATATACACACCATAATTATTTATTTGATGGGGCTTATTCTAATCTCATTTTTACGGACATATCTGATTCTGATAAAATTTATGATGTTGATAAAAAATTTAGAATAGATTATGGTCCTGAACTTTATTTTATAAATGGTGTGCTAGCTTCAGATTATTGGTATATTGATAACAAAAGATATGATAATGCTGTAAATTATTTGGATTATAGAAAGCAACCGTTACAATCCATTGCAGCTTTAATATTAGGATTATCTTATGTTGAAATGATTCCTAAAGTTAATATACCAGATGCTAAACCTAAGATTAAATCTAAATATGTTGTGGTTGCTATACAATCTACTGCTCAACTTAAATATTGGAATAATCCATTTGGATGGGAAAGACTATTTAGTTTTCTGGAAAGAAACGGATATACAATTGTAATTATAGATAGATTTAAAAAATATCGTGTTCCTGGATTTTATAATCAAGCACCAAAGTCACAAAATGTAATAGATAAGACTGGTAATTTGCCATTGAGTGATAGAATAAACGATATAAAACATGCTGATATGGTTATTACAATAAGTTCAGGTTTAGCTT
>Ga0114951_10005118_pt1 | contig 12277 bp, 6 predicted proteins | sample AM7aDNAmetaG_FD_88677 | JGI IMG/M metagenome (GOLD analysis project Ga0114951, IMG submission 88677) | Freshwater microbial communities from Finland to study Microbial Dark Matter (Phase II) - AM7a DNA metaG | ecosystem: Environmental > Aquatic > Freshwater > Lake | place: Finland: Lake Alinen... | reverse complement strand
GTCAATGTCAACGCCGGCGCGTTGTGGATCAACAACAGCAACGCCCTCGGCTTCGGCCCCAAAACGGTGCAGCTCGCCAATGGCACCGGTGGCCAGCCTTCCCTCCATTTGAACGCCACGAATGGCAGCATCACCTTGCCGCCTGATTTCACGATGAACGTGAGCTCGGTCAATGGCATCGTGTTCAATGAAGCCGGGAGCAACACCGTTCTCTCAACCATCTCAATGACGGGCGGCGGCGGTGACTCGCTCTTCGTCTCGAAAAACGGCACGTTGAATCTCGGGGGCACCATTGGTGCCGCGGTCAGCAATCGAGGACTGCTCCTCGGTGGAGCTGGCAACGGCATTGTCTCCGGTCCGGTGGTGGATTCGCTGGGTGCCGCTCCGCGCGGACTCTATGTGCAAGGATCGGGCACTTGGACAGTTACCAGCACCAATACAACAGTGGGCACGGTCAACGTGAGCAGCGGCAGACTATTCATCAACGGCGAATGGGCTTCCACCGCTTACGCCCAGTCGGGCGGCACGCTCGGTGGCAGCGGCATTGTGCAGGGTAATGTCGCCGTCCTCTCCGGCGGCACGCTCTCGCCGGGTCCCGACGGCATTGGCACCTTCACCATCAACAATAGCTTTACCAACTCCGGCAACCTGTTCATCGAGGTGAACAAGTCACTCGCCCAGTCGAATGACTTTGTGGTCGTAGCGGGTGTGTTGACCAATACTGCCGCCGGCACGGTGACGGTGAGCAATTTAAACTATCTGGCTCCACTCGTGGCGGGGGACAGTTTCACCTTGTTCAGCCAGGCCGTTTCGAACGGAGCCGCCCTACACATCGTCGGTGGCGGCTCCAGTGTGACCTGGACGAATCGGCTCGCGTTGGACGGCAGCATCGCTGTGCTCTCGGTCACGCCGCCGGTCACGGTCAATACGAATACATTCGCCATCACCACGGTCTTTACCAGCACCAGCATTCAGCTTAGCTGGCCGCCGGATCGCCTTGGCTGGACACTACAGTCACAGACCAATTTATTGAACGCTGGTCTCGGGACCAACTGGCTGCCTTGGTCTGGCTCGTCCGCCGTCACGAACGTCACCATCCCGATTAATCCGGCGAAACCGACGGTGTTCTTCCGGATGGTTTATCCGTGAGTTGAAACCGTGTCGGTCAGTTGACGAAGTAAGACATCTTTGGTTGGGTGAGTCGCGGGGCGTCTATTGGTTTGGGCGCTCCGCGACGTTTTTGAAAAGTGGAATAAGTTGCAACATGAACAAAGGTCTCCAAGCCGGTTTGATTGCTCTGACGCTGGCTTTATATGCCACCAACTGGCTCCATGCCCAGAGCACTTGGACGGGTGCCAGCGGCGGAACGTGGGGCACGGCGGGCAACTGGAGTCCGGCGACCGTGCCGAATGCCGTGGATGCCGTCGTCAACATCAACACGGCTCTGAGCGTGGATGTGCAGAACACCGGCTCTGGCGGCACGTTTCCCTACACGTTTGGCACGTTGTCCATTCCCTCCGGGGCCGTGGTCATGGGCGACCCCAACAACTCCGGCGAACAACTGAAGGCCCAGGTTTCAACTGGCGTCCCGACCTTTGCGATCAGCAGCGGAGCCACGCTGTGGTTCTACTTTATTTTGAACGGCACGCAGGGATTCAACAAGACCGGTGCCGGAGAGTTGACGTTTCGCTACAATTACGAAACCCAGCCTTACACGGGCAGCATCATCATTTCCGGCGGCGATATTTGCCTCACGCAGGATTCAAATTTGGGCAATACCAGCAATGGCATCACCTTCAGCAACAATGCGCGGTTGTATCTCAACCCCTATACCCCAACCGCCATCTCGCTCGCTTCCTCACGCACCCTGACGCTGGCCTGTTCGGCGGCGAATCTGGATGTCGCAACGGGTAACACGTTCACCATTCCGGGCGTCATTGGCGAAAGTTCGGCAGGGCAGGGATTGCAAAAAAATGGTTCCGGTCCGCTGGTGCTGTCTGGCACGAATACGTATACCGGTGCGACCAAGATCAGTGGCGGCACTTTAAGCGTTGGTGCAACGAACAACCTGGGCGCACCCGCGGCAAACGTATTATTCGACGGCGGCACTTTGCAGATCACTGGCACGACCATGACCAACTTTGGCCATCCCTTGAGCTTCACCAGCGGCAAGACCGTGACACTCGATATTGACAACGCTGGTAACACTTTCACCGCGGATCAGGTGTTCGCGCAGGGAAGTGGTGGCTTGGCCAAAGTGGGACCGGGCACGCTGGCATTGAGCCAGGCCAACACTTATACCGGCACCACCACCATCACCGAAGGCACATTGAAGCTGGTTCCGGGTGGTTCGCTGTCGGCGGGGTCGAGTGTCAATATTACTGACGGAACAACCTTGGATGTTTCCAGCCTCGGAACTTATACACTGGGCAGCAGCGCGTCGCTGACGGCCAGCACTACTGGTCGCGCGGCTATGATTAAAGGTGGTTCCAGTGGAACCGTCAATTTGGGAACACGACCAATAACCGTGAACTATAACTTGCTGAATCCTCCGCTGGTGGTTTCCTCCGGCGCTTTGTCCCTGAGCGGTCAGACCATCACCGTAAACACGGCGCAACCTCTGGGCAACGGCACATATAATCTCATTCAAGTCACAAGTGGAAATCTGGTTCACTCGGGAACCTTCACGGCCGCGGGCAATGCCACGAACGGCGCGACGGGCCGCGCGATTGGTTTTACGACCAATGCCGGAATTGCTTATGTGCAGTTGACGATCTCGGGTTCCACCAACACTACAGCCTTTCTCGGCGGCACAGGCTTGCGCGGCGATTATTTCAACAGCCTGGGCTTCACCAATCTGGTCGCCACGCAGGCGGACGCCACCATTGATTTCAACTGGGGCTCGACTCCCCCGGTCGGCGGCCTTGGTGCGAGTTATACTGTGCGCTGGACGGGGCAGGTTGCGCCGCTGTATTCGGAAACCTACACTTTTCAAGTCGCCGCCAGATCCGGAGCTCGATTGTGGGTGAACGACAAAATGCTGGCCGCGCGCTCGGTGTCCTTGACGGGGACGGACACTATTTCTGGCACGATCTCGCTCTTGGCCGGCCGCAGCTATAATTTGATGGTGGAGTATATTTGCAATACCAACAGCTCGCGCGTGCAGTTGGCGTGGAGTAGTCTGAGTCAGCCATGGCAGGTCGTTCCACAAAACCGGCTTTCCGCCGTGCCGCTGGCGACCTCGGACTCCGGCACGATTCAGGAAGAATACTGGCAGGGACTGGCGGGCACCAATCTGGCAACTCTGACGGGGAACGTAAACTATCCGAACCATCCGTCCGGCCGCGAACTGTTGCTGACCTTTGAATCGCTGGCGCCGAACTGGACCACTAATCTGGGCACGCGTGTGTCCGGCTGGCTGATGCCGCTAACCAACGGCAACTATCAATTTGCCGTTGCTGCGGCGGATACCGCGCAACTTTGGTTGAGCACGGATGCGACCACGAACAATGAAATGCTCATAGCCAGCGTGCCGTCTGCCTCGGGCTTCCGGCAGTTCACCACCTATGGCAGCCAGCAATCCGTTTCCATCCCGTTGGTTGGCGGGCAGAAGTATTTTGTCGAGTTGCTCCAAAAGGCGGCGACGAATTCGTCTTATTTCTCCGTGGGCTGGCAGCCGCCTGGTGCGTCGGGCTACACGGTGATACCGGGAGATTTCCTCGCACCGAACGGATTGCACTCGACGCAGCCGACCGCAGCCAACCTGTTCAACACGCTCGCCACGGGGCATCCGCGCTTGCAGACTTCGCCGGAACGGTTCGCATGGCTCAAGCAGTGCATCGCGTCCAACTCGCCGACGCTGGTGGTCAATGCGTGGATCAACGCCAGCAACGCGGCGGTGGCGGATTTGACGAGTGCGTTGTCCGTTTATGACCCGGCGGGGATGCCGGGTGCGGGCCAGACGATTCAATCGGATATGATGGAACTGGGCACGGCTTACTTTATCACGGGCAACACCAATTTTGCGGAGCGCGCCTGGCTGGAGTTGTCGAACGCCTGCACCTTTGCCAACTGGATTGGTGCGAATGGTGCGAACAACGGGTTGTCCCAGGGCGAAATGACTTTTGGCGTCGGGTTGGGCTACGACTGGTTCTACAATTACCTGACGCCCGCCCGGCGGAATTCGTTGACCAATGCCATGGTCACGCTCGGCGTGAATCCAAGCCAGAATCAGTATCCCGGCAGCTGGTATGTGCAGAGCACGGCGAACAACTGGGCGATGGTGTTCAACTGTGGCGCCAGCGAATTGGCGATCGCGCTGGCGGACGATCTGCCCGCGCCGAGCCAGACGCTGCTAAATTCCGCGCTCAATTCCATGCGGTCGAGCCTCGGTCATTTCACGACCGACAACGGCGGCTACCATGAAGGTTCACAGTATTTCGATTACGGCGTCACGCACCTGATTCAGTTACTCGCCGGTGTCCAGTCCAGTCTCGGGACGCAGTTCAGCCTCGACGACACGCCGGGCCTGGATGACACCGCGCTGTTTGAAATTTACAACACCGGCCCGACGAAAAAAGCCTTTGATTATTCCGATTCCTATCCCGGCAACATCGCTGGCAACGGCTTGAACTGGCTGTCGCGCCGCTTCAACCGGCCGGTTGCCGCGTGGTGGAAAAATGTCGGAGCCGCCTACGCCAACCTAGAAGATGATTTGTTCTGGTATGACCCCCGCAGCCCCAACATGGCCCAGGGCGGCTACGTTCCGGACAGTTATTTTCGCGGCCCGGCGGCGACTACGACGCCGGTTTATAGTCCGCTCGACATGGCCATCGCGCGCACCAAATGGAATGACGTGAACGCCTCGTTCCTCGGTTTCAAGGCCAGCGCGGTGCTGTCGCACGGCCATTTGGACCAGGGCGGCTTTGTCTTTGATGCCAACAACTATCGCTGGTTTGTGGATCTCGGCATCGGTGCGGGCTACACTGCCGACACGAATTATTTCGACGCGGTGCAGGGTTGGTGGATTTACAGCAAACGCGCCGAGGGGCACAACACGCTCGTCTTGAATCCCCAGCTCAATACGAATACCGACCAGTCCCTCACGGGAGTCTCGACCATCCTTTACAACAGCTCGGATATTGACGGCGACCAGAGCATGAGCATCGCCGATCTCACGCCGTCTTACACCTTCTCCTCACAGGCGCCGTCGCGCGTCTGGCGCGGCACGAAATTGTTCAACAACCGTGTCTGGCTGATGGTGCAGGATGAAATCGTTTCTGCCACCGGGCAGAATCTCTGGTGGTTCTCCCATTTCTCCACGAGCGGCACCACTTGGGGTGTTTCGGCCGACGGCTCTTCCGTCACGCTGACCAACAGCGGCAATCGTCTCTGGGTCAAACTGCTCGCAGGCGGTGCCAACTTTGCCATTTCCAATGCCGTGCCGCTCCCCACCTCGCCGAATCCGTCGCAGATCGGCGTGGCGGACAACTGGACCGGTTACCGCAAACTAGCTTTGCATCTGACCGGCGTCACCAACTCTACCATCGCGGTGATGATGGTGCCGCTGCTGCCGGGCGACAGTGCACCGCAGCGTTTCCCCGTCGTCGTGCCGCTGGCGAATTGGCCGACGAATGATCTCAGTCAGTTGACCAGCACTCCGCCAATCGCGCTCGCCGGCACTGCGACGGTGACGAACACCAGCCTGTTCAATTTTGATTTGCGCTCGGTGGCGAGCGACGCGGTGACGCCGTCCAATCAATTGTTCTTCACCACGAGCCTGGTCAGCACGGGCAGCGTCGCGCTGCTGGCCGACGGACACACCGCGCAGTTCTCGCCACCGGCGAGCTATGTTGGTGCGGCGTCTTTCAATTACACGGTGAACAACCAGTGGATGGACCCCCGCCTGTTGTTCTACTACGACTTTCAACCGGGCAACTGGACCAATCGCGCGCAACCCAATGACCTTTCCGGCCACTGGCATGACGGCACGTTTGACACGAATGGCACCGGCTCTTATGCCAGTGCACCGATTATGCCATCCGCCCTTGCGCCGTTTCTCTCGCAGTCGGCGCGATTGGTGGACAGTGGCACCAGCGGCGCGCGGTTGACGCGCGGCATCAGCACGGCGGAATGGAATTTGAGCCAGACCAGTTGGACCTTCAGCGGCTGGTTCCGGCGGGAAAGCATGACTTCGCTCAACTACTTGCTTTACGTCGGCACCGGCAACGGTGGCGGCGGCAGTGGTGACGAACTGGAACTGTATGGCGACGCCAGCGGTGGTTTGATCCTCAGGCACTGGAACGCCAGCAACGCGCAGGATCTCAATCTGGCTGCCAGCGGCGCGGCGGGCGCGGGTGTGTGGAATCACGTTACCGTCACTTACACGACGACGAACGGCACCAGCGGACTCGTGCGGTTGTATGCCAACGGCGTGCCAGTCGGTAGTGCGACCAGCGTGACGTGGAGTTTGCATCAGGAGGTGCCGCTGCGCATCGGGGCGCACGCGAACGCGCCAAACGCCGGAGCCGGTTGGCTGGACGGCGAGATGGCGGAGATCGCCATGTTCAAAGGCGCGTTGAGCGCAGCCGAAATTGCGTCGTTGACCAATCGCACGGTGGCGCAATTCGGCGGCGCGACGGCTACGAACAGCGTGACCTTCAATGTCATTTCGCCGCCGCTGCCGCCGGCGCCGGTGCTGTCGGCATTCACGAACCGCATGCTCATCGGCGGGGGCAATCTTTCGGTGGCGAGCCAGGCTAGCGATTTCAGCGTGCCGCCGCAGCGGCTGCTGTTCTCACTGCCCACCGCGCCCGCCGGCGCGAGTATCAATGCGACGAACGGCGTCATCGCATGGCGACCCACGGTGGCGCAAAGCGGCGCGAGCAATTTATTCGTCGTGGTGGTGACGCAGAACGGCTGGCTGACGAATGTGTCGCCAGCGGCGGACACGTATGTGCGCGACGGGAGCAGCTACTCGAACGTGAACTTCGGGGCAGCCACGGTTCTGAATGTGAAGCTCTCCGGCGCGGTGAACGCCGGGAATATCCGGGAAAGTTATCTGCGGTTTTCGCTGCCGACAGTTCCGGGAAGTTTGGCGAGTGTGAAACTGCAGTTAGTGGCGATGAGCACGAGCGTTCCCGGCATCAATGCGGTAGCGTTCGTGACGGACGACACTTGGGGCGAAAGCACGCTGACTTGGAGCAACAAGCCCGCGTCCGGCGCAGCCTTGACGACCTGGACTCCGGCGGTGGGCGTGCCGGTTTCGGCGGATGTGACCGGTGCGGCCGCGACCGAACTGGCGGGCGACGGTTTGCTGTCTTTTCGAGTTTATGGCACGACGACGACGGCGGACGGTTTGGTCGGTTACGGGTCACGGGAGGGCGCGGCGACCAATACGCCGATGCTCGTGGTCCTCAGCACGAACTGGATGAGTCTTTCCGCGACGCAAAGTTTCTGGGTGACCGTGACCGCGCCGCAAAAGCCCTTGATTACCGGGCCGAACCTTGCTGCCGGTCAATTCAACTTTTCCATCAGCGGCGATGCGGGACCGGATTACACGATTCAAGGTGTCACTAACCTGGCGTCGCCGGTGTGGCAGACCCTGTTCACGACGAACGCGCCTTTGCTGCCGTTCCAATGGACGGACACGAACACACCGCAGCCACAATTCTTCTATCGCGTTTTGTTGGGGCCATAGATTTAGATCTGACACCAGTCCAAGGGTGAAATCGGCGGACGATAAATTGATTGCCGTCTAATTCCTGTCATGGTCGACAGCCGGGCGAAATCAATTTCGCTTTTTGACACGGGCGCGTGGCTGTTTATGCTTTGGGCATGCGCATTGTTAAAGTTCCGCTCGGCCATCGTAGTTACGCCATCAAGGTCGGGGACGGTTTATTGTCGCGGCTCGGCGCGGAGTGCGCGCAACTCAAGCTTGGCCAGCGCTGCGCCGTCATCACGGATGCAAACGTCGGCCGTCATTTTTCCAAGGCAGCGTTGAAATCGCTCGCCGCTTCCGGCTTCGAACCGGTTCTCCTCACCGTTCCCGCCGGTGAGAAGTCCAAGCGCCTCGCCGTCGTCGAACGATGTTACGACCAGCTGGCGGCGCACCGGCTGGAACGAAAATCCTTCATTGTCGCGCTCGGCGGCGGCGTGGTCGGCGACCTGGCGGGCTTCGTGGCGGCGACGTATCTGCGCGGCATCCCGTTCGTGCAGGTGCCGACGACGTTGCTCGCGCAGGTGGACAGCTCCGTCGGCGGCAAGACCGGCGTGAATCTCAGGGCCGGCAAAAATCTCGTCGGCGCGTTTTACCAGCCGCAACTGGTGTTGTGCGATTTGGACACGCTGAAAACCCTGCCGAAGCGCGAATTTATTTCCGGCCTCGGCGAGGTCATCAAATACGGCATCATCTACGACGCGATTCTCTTCGCGCAACTCGAACGCAATCTGCCCAAACTGCTCCGCCGCGACGCGGAGACGCTTGCGGCCGTCATCGCCCGCTGCTGTGAAATCAAGGCGGATGTCGTCGGCCAGGACGAAACGGAAAGCGGCCTGCGCGCGATCTTGAACTTCGGCCACACCATCGGCCACGCGATTGAAAACAGTTCCGGCTACGGAAAATATTTGCACGGCGAGGCGATTGCCATCGGCCAGGTGGCGGCCGCCCGGCTGTCGCAGAAAATCCTGAGCCTGCCGTCGGGCGATGTTGAGCGGATTGAGAAACTATTCGTCCATGCCGGCTTGCCGGTGCAGATCAAACTGAATCCCGCCCGGCGTAAAAAGCTGTTCGCCGCGATGAAGCTCGACAAAAAAGTCAGCGGCGGCGAGGTCAAGTTTGTCCTGGCTCAAAAAATTGGCAAAGTGGTCTGGAGCCAGCGGGTGCCGGAGAAATTGATTTCGCAGGTGCTCGATGAATCGTGAGCTTGGGCCTACCAAACCACGCTTGTCTGTGATCACACCGGTGTGTTGATAAAATGAAATTTGGCATCAATACTTTCCTGTTCACCTCGCCGTTCACCAACCAGAGCACTCGGCTGTTCCGACGATTCAAGGCTTGGGGCTTTGACGGCGTGGAAATCGCCGTCGAGGATCCGGCGGATTTTGATGCGGTGTTTGTGAAAGCGCAGCTTGACCGGCATGGATTGGGCTGCACTTCAGTCTGCGCCTGTTTTCCTCCCGGCCGCGATTTGCGCGGCACGACGGCCCAACAACGGGCGACCATTGTTTACCTGAAACGGCTCGTGGACATCGCCGGGGTTCTCGGCACAAAAAATGTGATGGGACCGCTCTACTCGGCCACCGGCCGCGCGGCGGTGGTTCCGGCGGCGGAATACAAACGGCAATGGCGAACCGTCCGCGGTCATCTCAAAACCATCTGTGATTACGCCGAGGCGCACCAAAAAGTGATTTGCCTGGAACCACTCAACCGCTTCGAAACGGATTTTTTGAATACGGTGGAGCAGGGGTTGCATATGATCCGCGAGGTGAAAAGTCCCGCGTTGAAGCTGCTGCTCGACACCTTTCACATGAACATCGAGGAGAAGAATCCGGCGGTTTCCATCCGTCGCGCCGGCCGGCACGTGGGCCACATCCACGCTAGCGCGAGTGACCGGGGCACGCCGGGCAATGATCATGTGGACTGGCTGGGCGTGGCCAGGGCTTTGAAGGGAATTCGCTACGATGGCGCGGTGGTGATCGAATCCTTTACCCAGGATGTGCAGGTGATTGCGCGGGCGGCGGCGATCTGGCGGAAGATTGAACCGCGCCGCGACGATATCGCCATCAAGGGACTGGCGTTTCTAAAGAAAACTTTGAAATAATACCGGTAATCTGCCGGTGGATTTTCCGTCCAGATAAGGACATTATCCCTTTTAAATCCTATGAAAAAAATCTTCGCTGCCCTGCTGTTGCTTTTGATTGTCATTGTTGTCCCTGCCACGGGCCGGGCCGAAGACAAAAGGATCGTGATGATTGCCGGCAATCCCAGTCACGGCCCCGGCGAACACGAACATCGCGCCGGGCTGCTGTTGTTCCAAAAATGCCTCGCCGATTTTCCCGGCATCAAGGTGGAAGTCTATACCAACGGCTGGCCATCCGATTCCACCGTTTTGAACGGCGCGGCGGCGGTGGTGATTTACAGCGACGGCGGCGACGGACATCCGGCTTTGCAGGACGACCATTTGCAGAAGCTCGGCGCGCTGATGAAGCAGGGTGCCGGTTTCGCCTGCATCCATTTTGCTGTCGAGCCGACGCAGGAAAACGGCCAGAATGAATTTCTCGACTGGATTGGCGGTTGTTTTGAAATCAACCGGTCAGTCAATCCGCACTGGGAGGCCGATTTCAAAACCCTGCCGGAACATCCCGTCGCGCGCGGGGTGAAACCATTCAAACTGGGGGACGAATGGTATTTCAATATGCGCTTCCGCGAGGGCATGAACGGCGTGACGCCGATTCTCGCCGCCGTCCCGCCGCTGGAAACGATGAGTCGCGCCGACGGTCCGCATGAAGGAAATCCCGCCGTGCGCGCGGCCGTTCAGCACGGTGATTTGCAGACTGTCGCGTGGGCAAGCGAACGGGCGGACGGGGGACGCGGTTTTGGTTTCACCGGCGGCCATTTTCATCGCAACTGGGGCAATGAAGATTTTCGCAGGGTCGTGCTGAACGGAATTCTCTGGGTCGCCAAAGTTGAAGTGCCGCCGGACGGCGTGAAATCAACCGTCACCGCCGCCGACTTGGAGCAGAGCCTGGATCAAAAGGGCGGCCGGCCAAAAGCCAAACCCGCCAAGCCGGTAACTGGAGATTCAAGATTTGCAAAGCCGTCGCCTTGAAGTAATTTGTGCGCCCATGATTCTGGTTTTAGACAATTACGATTCGTTCACCTACAACCTCGTGCAATACCTGGGCGAGCTGGGCGCGGACTTGCAGGTGCGGCGCAACGACGAGATCACGATTGATCAGATCCGCGCGCTCAAGCCGGAACGCATTCTGGTTTCACCCGGACCCTGTTCGCCGCGCGAGGCCGGTTTGTCCAATGATGTCATCCGCACATTCGCCGGTGAAGGGATACCGATTTTTGGCGTCTGTCTCGGGCATCAGTGCATCGGCCACACGTTCGGCGCGGACGTGGTGGTGAATTATCGCATGATGCATGGCAAAACGTCGCCGATTAAGCACAACGGCAAGGATCTTTTTGCAGGCATGGCGAATCCGTTCCCGGCGACGCGGTATCATTCGCTCGTCATCAAACGGGATACGATGCCGGATTGCCTGGAGATCACCGCCGAAACCGAGGAAGGCGAAATCATGGGCGTGAAGCACAAGACGCTGCCGATCTGGGGCGTGCAATTCCATCCCGAAAGTATTCTTACGGAGAATGGCCGCACGATTTTAAAAAACTTTTTGAAGTTGAAGTAATTCGTTTGCAGGATTAGCGATGAAAACAATTTTAAATTCGTTGGCTATTATTCTCCTGCTGACTTGGGTCGGTGCTTTGGCATTAAAGTATAGTTACACGCGTCAGATGCCTGCGACTCCGAAGATTGAACAAAGCAGAACAAACGCTATTGATGCTTTTTATGGGAAAACTGTTTATGTGACTTCAGGCGAAAAAACGAAACTTCACATTGCTTACGGTTCCGTTCTTGTTTTAGTCCTTATTTACGTTGGCTATTATTTTTGGTTCACCAAAAAGCAAAAACGCGCTGGTCGTTAAACCGGCGCGTTTTGTTTTTAATTGGGAGGCGGCAACTTGCCGCTCAGTATTTCACCGCGTTCCAGTTCACCACGTTCCAGAACGCCTTGAGATAATCCGCTCGCTTGTTCTGGTATTTCAGGTAATAGGCGTGTTCCCAGACATCCGCGCCGATGAGCGGCGTGCCTTCGCAGCCGGCGACAGCCTTGCCCATGAGCGGATTGTCCTGGTTCGGCGTGGAGACGATCTCCAGCTTGCCGTTGTTGCTGACGAGCCAGACCCAGCCGCTGCCGAAACGACCGAGGCCCGCCGCTTCAAACTTCGCCTTAAAATCATCGAAGCTGCCGAACGCGGCCTTGATGTCGTCTCCGAGTTTGCCGGAGGGCGCGCCGCCGGCATTCGGGCCAAGAATCTTCCAGAAGAACGAATGGTTCCAGTGGCCGCCGCCGTTGTTGCGGACGGGGCCGCGGATGGCGTCGGGGACGACGCTCAGATCCTTGATGATCTGTTCGAGCGATTTGGCTTCGAGCGCGGCGTTGCCGGCAATGGCTTTGTTGAGGTTGTCCACATACGCCTTGTGATGGC
>Ga0114951_10005113_pt1 | contig 12283 bp, 11 predicted proteins | sample AM7aDNAmetaG_FD_88677 | JGI IMG/M metagenome (GOLD analysis project Ga0114951, IMG submission 88677) | Freshwater microbial communities from Finland to study Microbial Dark Matter (Phase II) - AM7a DNA metaG | ecosystem: Environmental > Aquatic > Freshwater > Lake | place: Finland: Lake Alinen... | reverse complement strand
CCTGTAAATTTTCACCGGGGATAAACACTGCGCTGGCGGTTTTGGTTTCTTCATTCCAGACAAATTTGAGCTTCAATCCAATCGGATTGGATTTACCGCAGCCGAAGCACATATCATACCCTTCTTGCGGGTCTAGTTCCACTGTAGGCCAGGTTTCCATGATGCCTCCTAAAACGGTTTGCGGCGTTCGGTGATAGGCGGCCGCCTGAGGTAGACCGGCTGAAGCGTCGCCAGATTATCGAATTGCCCGGTAGCACGCCGCTGAAGCCCGAGTTCAGCCAGATAAACGGCTCGCCGCAATTGAGCGGCTGGAGCAGGAATGACGGCCTTTGACTTACCTAATTTTTTTAAAAGCAATCTAACGGCTGGCTTTATTTCCCCACAAAACAGCGTGGTTTCTTTTATGGCAGATGCTAATACGGCAGGAGTAGTTATGTGCTCAGCCTTAATTTCAGTCCAGCCTTTTCGAGGCCTGAGTTGATATAGAGCTGCCGCGATCTCTTCCCTGCCGGCATTTTGCACAACGCAAATCGGCAACCTGGTTTCAGCTTGTTGATAGGCAGTGGCTTCCAGAGTGCCAATACCGATGATGGGGATATTTAAACTTAAGGCCAGCCCTTTAGCAGCGCTGACGCCTACGCGCAGACCGTTAAAACTACCCGGACCCAGGGCCACGATAACACAATCGAGGTGTTTCAAATCCACCCGCGCGCTTTTGATGAGAAAATCCAGATGGGGGTACAACTCGACGGTATGGTTTAGACCGCAGCGCCAGGTCATTTCGGCCAATACTTCACTTTCCCGTACCAGGGCCAGTCCGGCATATTCAGTTGAGGTGTCAATAGCTAACTGCATTTTATTTTAAAGTTGAAAACGATTTTAGCTGCGTAAGTAATTTCCGGTAGCGCTTGCCTTCGGGTATAAACTCAAAAATGCGTCCGTTATCATCCAGATATTTAATTTTAATCAGTAAGTGTTCCGGTGGCAACACGGTAATTCCCTTTTCCGCCCACTCGATTACGCAAAGTCCGCTCCCGTATAGATAGTCATCCAAACCCAAATCGGAAATTTCCGCGATTTTGTCCAGTCTGTATAGGTCGATATGATACAGCGGTAAGCGTCCTTTCAATTCGCGCATTAAAACAAAAGTCGGACTGAGTGCATAATCCGGACTATCCAGCCCACTGGCAATGCCCTGGGTGAGAGTAGTCTTGCCAGTGCCCAAATTGCCGCTCATTAAAAAAAGGTCACCAGGCTGAGCCAGTTCACCCAGTCGTTTACCTATTGTTTGCGTTTCCCCTAGATTATGACTGACTAATTTTAGTGATTTCATATTCAATTCTTTTTAAAATGGTCCCATCCAGCCAAACTGGGAGAGGTGCGTTTACCGGATTGTTCAATAACAAAGACCTGGCCTGGAGATCCGGCTTTTATCTCACCGATAACAGTTACAGGGTATGAGCAAACCTTATTAATGGCCTCCATCACGGAAGGAGAGGCGGTGAACAGCAGTTGGTAGTCCTCTCCCCCGGAAAGGGCCATCTCAAAAGCCTGGTCTGCGAAGGCGGTTTTAACCTCAGACCGGATCGGTAAATAATGTGCCCTGATTTCCGCTGCTACTCCGCTAGCCTGACATATGTGCGCCAGGTCGGCTAACAGACCATCGCTGATATCAATAGCACACCTGACTCCTTGTTCTAATAACAGCTTGCCTTCTGCCAGACGAGGTTCGGGACAGGCAAAGGCCATTTTTAAATACTCGGCCGCTGGAGGCTCAAGGACCATTTTTTGTCTTAACATATTTAATCCGGCAGCAGCACTGCCCAACCAGCCTGTCACTCCGATCAAATCCGTGGGCCTGGCATCTGAACGAGCTAAAACCAGTCCGTTATGAGAAGAGATACAACCAGTCACATGCACATCTATGAAGAGATTGGAAGAAGCACTAATATGTCCGCCGATGATCGCCGTGCCGGTTTGCCCAGCCAGTTCAAGCATACCTTTGTATAAAGATATCACGTTCTCAACTTCGGTCTCAAAAGGCAAGCCCAACGAGACCAGGGCATAAAGTGGTTTTCCGCCCATAGCGGCAATGTCACTTAAATTAACTGCCAGTGCCTTCCAACCCAGATCGCGCCACGAAATAATGTCCAGCGTAAAATGGACGCCCTGCACCTGGGAATCCACTTTGGATAGGTAACAGGTGCGTTCTCCCTGCCAGACTGCGCAGTCGTCACCCACACCCGTTCTGAGATTTTGCCAGGACTCTTCCTGCGGTTGTCGACAATTCTCGATCAATTTAGATATCAAATCTATCAGGCCGAACTGGCCTATTTGTGAGACTTTCATCGCTTGAAATTATAACATAATCACGATTCTAACCCTAAACCTGATAGACAGAACTGACAAATATTTTTTATAATGTATTTAGAAAATCTTTAATAAGGAGCTTGAAAATGGGAAAAACAATTGAAAATTTACAAGCTGCGTTTGCCGGGGAAAGCCAGGCCAGCAGGAAGTATCTTTATTTTGCTGAGCAAGCGGAAAAGGAAGGGCAACCCCAAATAGCAAAGTTGTTCCGGGCGGCTTCCGAAGCTGAAACAGTACATGCCCGCAAGCATTTTAACGTATTAAAAGGCATTGGTGATACTCAAGCCAATCTTAAAACTGCTATCAGCGGAGAGTATCATGAGATGACGGAGATGTATCCTGAGTTTATCGCTCAGGCTAAAACTGAGAAAAACTCATCGGCTGAGGCGTCCTTTAGTTTAGCCAACCAGGTAGAAAAAGTGCATCATGGACTGTATCATCAGGCGTTAAAAGATCTTGAATCTGGGAAAAAGCTGGCAATTAAACCTTTTTATGTTTGCCAGGTTTGCGGTTTTACGGCAGAAGGGGAAGCCCCTGACAGGTGCCCGATATGCGGAGCATCAAAGGCGATGTTCAAAAAGATCGAGTAAAGTGATAAACCCAATGTAGTAAAAATTTTAAAAGTACAAAATATAAAATTTGTTGAAAGGGCTGATCTGCTTCAGAGATGAAGCAGATCTTTTTTAATCAGGCGGATGTCAGGATGCCTTGCTCTGTTTAATGAAAGCAATTTCTTCTTCGCGTGAGTTGATCCGGTTATCCAGACGGGCTTCCAATAGTGATTCCAGAGTTTCTTTTATGCGCGGTCCTGCAGTGATGCCAAGTTCTTGAAGATCATCCCCACTCAAAGTAGTGCGTACATGTTGTAGTTTTTCAAGATATAATTCTAACCGCTTTTTGACTGTAAATGAAGTGGTGACCAGCAGATTGACCAGAATGGCAGGTTGGTGGAAATGATGCAAAATTCCATAAATTATACTATTGGACGGTTCTTTTCCTGCTAAATCAGGCAGTTTATCTTTTAATTGCAGCGTTTCGTGTAAAACCCGGGCAACAGAGCGCGGAAGATTCAGAGTGACGGTAAAATCAGTTAATTGTTCAGTAGTCAGATCATAAATAAGCAAGGCTAGATAGAACTCCTCTGGTGCTGAAAACGGTTCCAGTGTGCCCTGCGCTTTGGCGAAGAGCCTGAAAGATTTCTCACTGAATATCAGATGGTCATGGATATTGGCCAGTATACCCAGTTCGTCTGCCCTCCGCAGACTTATCTGCGGTTTTTCTTCCTTCAGGCATAATTCCAATTCGCTGCGAATACGGTCGCCGCTGATGGTTTTCAGATAGTGCAAATCGCGCTCGATCAGGTTCAGGGTATGCTTTTCTATTTTAAAATTCAAACGTTGTTCATAGCGGACCGCTCGCCAGATGCGGGTGGCATCATCTTTAAAACTCTGATCGTGGAGACATCGGATAAATCCTTTTTTTAGATCAGCCTGCCCGTCATAGAGGTCTATTAAATCGCCAAAATGCAGCGGATCGACATAGACAGCGATAGCGTTAATAGAAAAATCGCGGCGTATCAGATCGCTGTGTATGTCACAGAATGTTTGAATCGAGGGCAGGGCACCCGCAAAGCTGTAAGATTCAGAACGGGCAGAAGCGATGTCCACCATCCAGCGTTCCCAGCGGATCTTTGCAGTATTGAAACGGGAGCGGGCAATCACTTCACCGTTTAACAAGCTGGCCAGACCTTCAGCCAGTTTGATGGCATCGCCTTCTACTACCAGGTCTATGTCAATAATTGGCCTTTCCAGCAGCAGATCGCGCACTACTCCGCCTACCAGGAAGATCCGCTGCTGCCTTTGGACTGCTGCGCCTCCGGCCAATTGCAAGAACTTAACCAATTCGGCCGGAAGTTGTTTATTAATCCGATCTGCTACGTTAATATTTCCCATCTTGTGGCGTCAATTATATCACTTTTCGAAAAACAATTATTTGTACAGAGATTGAATATCTTGTATTCTAATCGGCGTTTTACTTCCAAAGGTGGTTCCCAGTGTGAGGGTACAATTTAAATTGAGGGGTAAATTTTGTATATTTGGGCCTGGCCGCCAGATAGCTCAAAAATCAGGCCCGGGTGAGCCATGATCTGGCCATTTTCTCTCAAGGACAACCCGCTGAAGAATTCCTCCAGATTGTAATCGACCTCTTCATTCACGTCATCCTGGAAGCAGACACGACCTCGGCTGGTTTTATTGGCAAGATTGACAACGGTCAATCTGATCTCACCGCCGAGTTTCCAGAGGTAGGCAATCAAATTATCATTGGTTTGGTCGGTATGCGAAAAAACCTCTTTTAATCGCCAGGTACCAGAGTGGCAGATGTCCTCATTAATGACAGAAAGCAAGGAGGAATAGAGCGCTGATACGGCGGTGTCGATCTTCTCCTCTTTAGAACGACGGATCTGGATAGGAAGGCGGATCTGTCGCCCCTCCATTTGACCTTGAAAAAACAACTTGAGACCCGGCAGACCTGCGAAAAGAGCGGCGTTGGCGGGCAGCAGTCCTTTACCGAAAGTAATAAGGCTGCGTGGTTCGTCATGGTTTTCGATAAAGCGTAAAAGTTTGACCTGGTAAGCCAGGTCTGCCTTTAAATGCAGGAAGACATCGTGCGGCAGCCCGCTTTTAAGCCTATCGTAAAGCCTTTTATCGTAAACAAAATCGAAGCCTAATTGCTGAAGCGTCCACTCGGTATCCCAGTAGGCTTCAGCCAGATAAACTAAACCAGGAACCTCTGTTAACACCTGCGACCAGAATTCATCGTGAGGCATTTGGAATTGATTATCAGGGTTAGTCCAGCCCCACATCCTCATGAATACGTCGTTTAGAGCCAGCATGGCCATATCACAGCGTAAGCCGTCGCAGTGCAGGGAGATTTCTTTAATGTTATCTACCATTGCGGATCGTACAGCCGGATTAAAGTAGTTTAGCTGAGCGGTATCCGTCCAGGGCGGGAAATAGGGATCACGCCCGTGAGCAATGTACAGGGTTTTCTCGCGTGCTTTAACTGTGAAGAAAGCCTTTTTATCCTTCAGGTAATCGGCTTGAGTGCCCTGGATATAATATTCTGGATGCTCGAAAACCCAGTGATGGTCAATGCCGGTGTGGTTGGGTATGAAATCCAAAATCAGCCCAATGCCTCGTTTATTTAATTCAGTCCGGGCGCGGTCGAGATCGACCCAGTTTCCGATCAGCGGATCAGGTTTATAAGAATTGATGGAGTAGCAAGAACCGATGATGTCTTCTGCTGAATATGCGGGCAAGACTTTCTCAAATTGGGTACATAATTCCTGGGAGCTTAAACAGATCCTGCGGCTTTCTTGGCTGCGGTTCCAAATACCCATAAGCCAGACGAAATCCATGCCCATGCTTTTAATTTTGTCCCATTCATGGGAAGGTACGTCACCCAGGTGCACGGTTTTTCCAAGCTGATCAGACAGATCAAATAGCCAGGAGGCTGTGTTAATCTCAAAAAGTAATGGATGGTTTCTAAATTTAAATTTACCAGTCATTTATTTTATATTGTACTCTAATCGGTGCCAGCCTGTGTAATGGTATTATAATCCAGTCAAAATATAATCCCAAATGTTCGGCGATATTGGCATCGTGGCTTCGCACATTATTAAAATATTTTATCAAAATTAGCATCAAACGGCTTATTCTGATTATGCTATAATGTGGAAAGAAATTGAAAGCTTAGACTGAGAAAACAAAAAATCGGGGATAGAAGATTTGAACTTCCGACCTCTACGTACTGATGTTGGCATTACTGCGTAAAATATTGTAGACTCCTGGGTATAGGAGTTCTACTATGACCACAGCTTTAAAAACATTAAGGGCAGTCGGGTACCTGCGGGTATCCAGTGCCCATCAAACCGGCGAACGCCACAGTTCGCTCGAGACTCAAGAAGCCAGTTATTTTAATTACTGCAAACAGAATCACCTCTCTCCTATTGCCACTTTTACCGATGTAGTCAGCGGCCGCCGCGATGATCGCAAAGAATACCAGCGCATGGTCGAATTTGTAATGCTTGGCGGAGCTGAAGTTATCGTCGTGAAATTTTTAGATCGGTTCGGACGGAATCCAAAAGAGATATTGCGGCGTTATTGGGAACTGCAGGACCACGGGGTATCTGTCGTCACTACCGATGAAGATATCCGGGAAGAAATCGTCTTGCTGGTCAAGGCGGGCGTAGCCGGAGCAGAAAGTAAAAGAACTTCCGAAAGAGTGAGGGCTAATATGGGTACAGCAGTAGGTAAAGGTATTCATGTGGGCAGACCTCCATATGGTCTGCGGTCGATAAAAGATATCAAGGGCAACACAGTCACTGTCAAGTGGGAGCTTGACTCTATCGAAGCCCCTATAGTAAAAGAGATGTACCGGTTGGCAGTGGAAGAAAACCTTGGGTATAAATCCATCGCTGATAAATTGACAAGTCAGGGATACCAGGCTCGTGAGGGACGTCCATTTACTTCTTTTACTGTAGAAAGGGTTCTGAATAATCCGGCACTCATTGGTGCACTGGTATACGGCAGAAAACCCCGTAAAGGGAACCCCGACATGAAAATAGTCGAGGTCCCTGATTTCTTTCCTGCTATTCTGACTCAAGAAGAGTGGAAGCGGCTTCAGGAAAGGCGGAAAATACGCAACGAGGCACCCAGGGGCAGAGCGCAATCCAGCGAATACCTTTTAAGCGGTATCGCTAAATGCGGCCATTGCGGCGGACCCATGACAGGCAAAGCCGGTGCCTCGTATAAAGGAAAGCAGTACAAAAACTACTATTGCTCCAGAGCAACCAAATCAGTTGGGCAATGTTCCTTTTATAATGGACACGCAGCACCCAAACTGGAAACCGCAATATTAAAATACCTGGGTGAGTTTTCCGATCCGCAAAAAGTCCGACTTCATCTGGTTGTCACCGAAAGGCAGGATACAGAAAAATACGAAGTTGAATTGAAACAGGTGGAAAAGCGCCTGGCAGAACTGGAGCTTCAATTCATGACGCAGTTGGACAGCCTGTTGAAACGCAAAGTTATAACTGAGCAGGAATTCGTCAAAGCCAATGAAACCGCCAGGGCACAGAAAGCCGAACTCGAAACGCGAAAAGAGGAGCTTTCCAAACTGTTGAACCGGGCGAAAGCCAGCGAAGCCCTGATCCAGAGGATAACACAGGCCATAAAAACCTTTGTAGAAGCTTTCCAGAGCCTGGAGCCTCGGCTGCAAAAAGCCCAACTCCAGATCATCTTGAAGGCGGCCAATATCTACAATGATGGCCGGATAGAACTGGAATTCAGAGACGATAGTTCTCTATGAAGAAAATACCAAAATTGTAATCCATAACACCAGTCTGCGTTTTTAGGGGATTTTCTAGGATTAAGTCTACTGTTGTATCTGCCTGTTTCCGCGGGATAACAAACTCTGTTTTTAAAGCCAACCCCAAGGGCTCAACTGAATAGAAATTAGATTACCTGCCAGTAAGAATTAATGCTTGAAATACCAACATAAAACGCTTATAATCTTACTGGTAAGATTATTAAGAGAGGAGGTTGCATCATGGCAGTTGTTGAAACAACCAAAATGTCATCAAAGGGTCAAATCGTAATACCAGAGGAGATACGCAACAGGCTCGGTTTAAAAACCGGAGACACATTTGTGGTTATGGGGAACAAAGATGTTGTGGTCTTAAAAGCTCTTTCAAAACCCTCAATGGATGAATTTGACGAGCTGATCATAGCAGCCCAAAAAAAAGCAAAGGCAGCCGGGATTAAAGGATCTGATATCGCACATGCTATCGCTAAGTCTCGGGGAACAAAATGAAAGTTGTCCTTGATACCAACGTCTTGATCTCGAGTATTTTCTTCTCCGGGCCACCTCTTCAGATATTAAAGGCATGGAGAAAAGCGGATGTCCAATTCGTAATGTCCCCGGAGATTATTGAAGAATATTTAAGAGTATCCAGAGTACTGGCGGATCAGTTCCCCAGCGTCGAAATCAATCCTATTCTAACCTTGATTATAACCCATTCTGAGATTGTTCAACCCCAAGTGCTTGATCGGCAGATATGCCAGGATCCAGATGATGATAAGTTTTTGGCTTGCGCATTAAGTAGCGATACCAAAATTATTATCAGCGGAGACAAGCATTTACTAAAACTAAAAGAACATTGCGGCATAACTATTTTAACTCCGCGTGCTTTCCTTGATCAGTTTTTGCAACAATAGCCGAGATGTATCGATAAAAGTCCGTCAGTATCTAGCGGCAACCGAAACAAAAAAATTGTAGCTAATTCAAATCCTACATTATTCATCTTCAAACCTTCCTTAAATCTGTAGATATCCCCGTTCATCTCCAGGATATTGGAACCTTAGTCGCATAGAGCTAGGTTTATCAAACTGCTGAAAGATAAATTCAACGAGCATCAAACATTGTTGCTTACACATGAGCAAGAATTTTTTGATTTAGTGGCAGACGAGGTCAAGAGGAAAGGTTGGCTGATACGGAAATTCGTGTGGTCAAAAGATAATGGAGCGGGGGTTGAGGATGGAATAAAGGATAGTAAAGAAAGATAGAACCGGCAAAGTTAATAATTTTAGGCATAGCAAAACATTGTTGCTCGTAGAGAGTGGGTCTACCTCGTCTCCACCAGCAACATGGACGGGACTTTATAGGGGATTTTAAAAGTTACCTTCTTTTTAAGAAACGGTTATCTGGGCTCCAACAATAAAAAATAAAAGCGGAAGGAAGGCCATACACAAGAATACCACGGCAGAAAATAGCAGAGACCTGAAGCTGAATTGACTTTGAAGTAGTCCAACCTTAAAATGAATCCCAAAGGAGGAAACTAAAATTGGGGTTAATACAATACAGATTTAAAAAATATGGTCGGGGAGAGAAGATTTGAACTTCCGACCTCTACGTCCCGAACGTAGCGCTCTAACCAGGCTGAGCTACTCCCCGAAGACAACATCTTTTATTATAAGCGGAAAAGCCATTTAGGGCAAACCGAAATATAACAACCGAGTATTGATTGAAAAAACCAAGTTCAAACGGCAAAACAAAATAGTGTGATAGAAGAAACTCGATATTTTAAAAAGGTAAAGAAAAAATGAAATACTGCATATTAATAATCGACGGAGCCGCCGGTCACCCTATTCCTTCTCGTCGCGGTCAAACCAGTTTGGAATTGGCCAAAACCCCACAACTGGATGCCCTGGCCAAAACCGGGCAGGTGGGTCAAGCTCTGACTGTGCCGCAGGGCATGGAGCCCAGCAGCGCCTGCGCTTGCATGTCCATCGCAGGCTACGATCCTCAGACCTATTACCGGGGTCGGAGTGCCATTGAAGCTCAGAGCATGGGTATCGGTATTGGTCAGGGTGAAACCGTTTTTCGTTGTAATCTGGTGGCTGTGAGAGATGGTAAAATGCTGGACTACTCTGCCGGGCACATCACCACCGAAGAAGCCCGCGAGGTGATAACCTCTCTGGGACAGGAAATAGGAGATTCGCAAACTCAGTTTTTCCCTGGTGTCAGCTACCGTCACATATTAAAGCTCAAAGGTCACCCAGAAGCCGCAGGAGTTATTTGCACTCCGCCCCACGATATACCTTCCCAATCCATAGTCGGTAATTTGCCAAAAGGTCCAGGAAGCGAGATATTAAACGATCTGATGCGACGCTCGGAATCCGTTCTGCGTAATCATCCGGTGAATCTGAAGCGCCTTAACCGCGGGGACACTCCAGCTACCACCATCTGGCTTTTTTGGCCCAGCGGACAGGTTCCTGCTCTGCCACCTTTTAAAGAATTATATGGTTTAAAAGGCGCGATGATCAGTGCAGTGGACTTATTACGTGGAATAGCTATTATGGCCGGTATGGAAGTTATCAAAATCCCAGGTGTAACCGATGGGCCAGATAACGACTATGCTGCCCAGGCAATGGGGGCTTTGAAAGCGCTTGAATCGAACGATCTTGTGGTGGTGCATGTAGAATCTCCGGATGAAGCCGGACATACCGGTTCAATCGAAAATAAGGTGGATGCTATTGAAAAAACCGACAGAGAAATAATCAGCCGGTTGCGTGAATATAACGGCGATTTGCGGCTTCTTATCATGCCTGATCACCCAACCCCCATAGAGATTAAGACTCACACCGGTGAACCCGTGCCTTTCTTGCTTTGGGGACCAGGTTTTGATTCTAACGGAGCCCAGCGTCTTACTGAAGCTGAAGCAGCCTCTACCAGCTTTTTTGTTCAGCCTGGGTATGTTATCATTAATAAGTTACTTAAACGAGGCTAATATTTAAAATAATAGTCATCGGTGCATAGCGTTGGTTTAGTATTCTGGATTCCGCGTTTAGAATTTATCATGAGGTATCAAAATGTCTATCGTTGTTCAGAAATTCGGCGGTAGCTCAGTAGCCGACCCAGACAAAATCCGTAAAGTCGCTCAGAATATTGCCAGGGGCTACGACAAAGGCAATCAAGTAGTGGTAGTCATTTCTGCCATGGGTGATACTACGGATGACCTGATCAACTTAGCTCATAAAATCACCGATCAACCTGAAAGCCGAGAAATGGACGTGCTGCTGTCTACAGGCGAAATAGTTTCCAGTGCACTACTGACGATGGCCTTGCACAAATTGGGTTACAAAGCCATCAGTTTAAGCGGTCGGCAGGCCGGAATCTTAACAGACAGTTCTTTCAGCAAAGCCAAAATTCTCAAAGTGGAGTCAGATCGAATTGTTAAAGAGCTAAATGACGGTAAAATCGTAATTGTGGCCGGTTTTCAAGGCATAACTCATGATTCCGATATGACTACCTTAGGCAGAGGTGGTTCAGATACCACTGCGGTTGCTCTGGCGATCAGTCTGAAAGCCAGGGTATGTGAGAAGCTAACTGATGTTGACGGTATTTATACTGCTGATCCGAGAATCTGCCCGGATGCCCGAAAATTAAAAGAAATAGGCTATGATGAAATGCTGGAGTTGACATCCAGCGGCAATAAAGTTCTGCATATCCGGGCGGTAGAACTGGCAGGCGCTTATGGTATGCCCATTCTAGTGGCATCTAGTTTTAACGATAGTCCGGGTACATTGATACACGGAGGAGATTTAATGGAAATTAGTAACAAAGTTAGAGGCATCGCCCATGATCTTGATGTTGCTAAAGTCACTTTAACAGGTATACCTAACCAACCAGGTATCGCTGCTGCTATTTTCGAGCCTTTAGCCAAGGCCGGCATCAGCGTAGACACCATCGTTCAAAATGCTTTTATGGAGAATGTTACGGATCTCACCTTTACTGTTTCACGGGGCGACCTTAAAAAAGCTAACGATGTCATAAATGCCATCGCGAGAGACATTAAAGCCGCGGAAGTAGTTACGGATGCCAAATTAGGCAAGGTCAGTATTGTCGGAACCGGCATGCAAAACAGCCCGGGTTATGCTTCCAAGATGTTCACCGCGCTTAGCAAAGCCGGAATAAATATACTGCTTATCACCACATCCGAAATCCGTATCACCTGCATCATAGAAGAAGCCAAAGTAAAAGAGGCGATATTGGCTCTGCACCGGGCTTTCGAACTGGAAAAGGTTTAGTATACCAATTTTCAAGTCATTTTCCGAGGGGATATCCTGGAATATCCTCCTTTTTCATAAAAATAGAACCAATTAAGTCACCTTTTGGCTCATCTTTTGTGGCGGGAAAGGCCCAGTTTAAGCGATAGCAGCTTTTTAACATGATACAGTAACATAATTGTCGGAAGGATTTGAAAACAGAAGAGAGACACTGCAATATATTTTAAGGCTCTCAAACCAAAAAGATATTGACAGGAGGTCTCTCTTGACCATCAGTTTAACGG
>Ga0114951_10005112_pt1 | contig 12284 bp, 10 predicted proteins | sample AM7aDNAmetaG_FD_88677 | JGI IMG/M metagenome (GOLD analysis project Ga0114951, IMG submission 88677) | Freshwater microbial communities from Finland to study Microbial Dark Matter (Phase II) - AM7a DNA metaG | ecosystem: Environmental > Aquatic > Freshwater > Lake | place: Finland: Lake Alinen... | reverse complement strand
ACTTGCAGCAGTCTTTAATAATCCCATCGTTTCAGCTTGCATTGCACCGCCTTCATACGAATGAATACCAGGCATCATCTGACCACCAAGATTTAACTCGTGAAATGCTTTTTGTTCTTCAGGACTAAACGCATATCGAATCTTGCCTTCTCTAGCATTAAGCGTCTTATTAACTGAATTTTGATTCCAAACACCAGCTTTATCAGCTCCAGATTGATAAACTTCACGAGCAATAGAGCCTTTCATCTCGTTTTTAATCATGTTAGCTTGTTCAATTAAGTCCGTTGGAACTTTAAAATTGATGTTACCAACACGAATAAAACCTTTAGATAAGTTATCAGCAGTATCGTAAATATGCTTCCATTGAGCAGTATCTAAACCGTTCAACTTGCTCATAATCTTATCTTGATTGACTCCTTTTTTAATGCCATTAGGATCAAACTCACCAAATATCGAGTCCATTCCTTTAGAGCCAAATACAGTCTTTTCTAACTCATGTAATTTTCTACCTGTTTCAATTGCTCCTGGGCCACCAGCTTTAGCAATATCATCATCAATAGCATTAATGGCTTCACCTATGGCATAACGATTTTCAGGACTCCATTGACGATTTAATGCTTTACGGAGCTTTTCTAAGCCAGCAATAGAGTTAGGCTTAGTACCTTCGAATCCTTCAGTCTTATGCAATTCTAGTAAATCTCTTAGTCCATTAGTAAAGTCTGGATTACCTTTTAACTTTAATTCAGCTTGAAACTGTTTAGAGTTTAATAACTTATCAAAATTTGATGATTCAACTGGATTATCTCCAACTTTCTTTAATGCATACTTGTAAACATCATCTTTTAACTTACTTAGATAACCTTTAAATCCTTCATATTGACCTGATTTACTGTCATAATGACCTATAAACGCATTGTTTAAGGCATTACCACGTTCTTCGTCATTGATTAACTTACGGTTAGCACCAGTCTTTTCTACAATATTTTGAGAAAAGTTAGACAAAGCATTTTGTTCATTGACAATCTGTTCTTTCAACATTTGACCACGAGGAGTTTCATTAGCTCGTTTAGCCGTTACATATTCTTCTCTTAATGTTTTTTCGTTACCAGTTAAAACACCAGGTCTAATTTGTTTACTGTCTTTAAGAATATCTTGCAATACTTGTGCTCTAGTCGCTTGCTCTTGAGGAGATACATCATTAGAAATCTTCGATAATTTAATCTGTGGGAATACTTCTCCACGACCATATTCTTCACCTGATATTTTTCCACCAAACGGATTAAACCTAGCTTCCGCAGCTCCAACTCCACTTAATGTCGGCATTTGCACAACATTAGTCGGCTTTTCAATCATTGGCTCAGTCATAGCATACGGACTAGGAACAGGTTTTTTAACTATAGATGGTGGTCTTTCATACGCTACCATACCAGCTAATTGATTTCCTACTCCCAATACAGGTGGTACTGGTGCAGATGTACCTAGAATCGTTTTAGGAGCATTACCAAGCATCTCCATGAGGTTCTGACCTGTCTCTGTCTTAGGTTGATATACAAACTGCTGTATCGTTTGCATACGTCTTGTAGCTTCATCTTACTTAGATTGTGGACTGCCAGATGGAACATAGCCATAAGCCATTGCAGCAGGAATACCAGTTATTGCACCTGTTACGGCAGATGCACCAGCTTCCATGCCGCCTAATAACTTTTCAAGCATTGAACCTTGCTTAATTTCTTTTGGAGTAGCTAAGTTAAATCCTGTTAATCCTTTATTAACTAATGCACCTAATACGTCTGTTGGAGCATATATTTTATTCTCTGTAGGTATTGTTTCAGATTCTTTTAACAAGTCCGCAGCAGATATAAAGTTATTAACTTCTGGAGCTTTGTAATTACTCGATGGATTAATTTGAACATGAACTGGATCGCCTTTGTTCTTTAATGGTCTATATAATCCGTATTGCTCTAAAAATGAATCAGGAACACTTGTAGGCAAATCAATGGCATTTTGATGAACCATTGTTGCACCTTTTGGAACTGGTGCTGGAGTATAGATACCTTTTTCACCAGCTTTGTGCCTTCTAATTAAATCTTCTTGTTCTGCTGCCGTACTAGCTGCACGAGTAATTGGTAAATCTAAGCCTTTAGGATTTAATTCCTTATTGTTTTTCCAATCTTGTCGCATCTGTTCAATACGATCATACAAGTCTGTATTAAGATTCTCTAAGTCAATCTTTTTGTCTTTAGGAATGACTACAGCATCACTAAAAGTAATTGTACCTTTTGGCTCTTTATATCCTGCTTCAGAAAGTAAATCTTTAGATGATATTGGTGCTCCCATTATTCACCTTTCGAGATTAATTCATTAATTTTATCTAAATGTTTTGCTGCTGTAATAAAGCGTTCTGATTTATTTCCACCAAGCTCTTTAACAACTTCTTTAAATCCACTTGGATCTTCTGTTTTGTTCTTATAAGCATCTAATAAACGTAATGTATTGATGTCTAATACCTTGTTCCACTTGTCTTGAAAGTCCAATATTTTCTGTGGGTTTTTCGGATCATAAGCCTTTTTAATACCTGTAGCAAATAATTCAGTTCCTTCAAACATCGAACGATTAATACGACTTGTGTCTTTAATTGCTTGTTTAGTCCAAGTTGTTGTTCCGCCAACGTCAGACGCTAATTTCTGACCAGCATTTGTACCATTAATGCCAGGTGATTGAGCAATAGTTTGAGTTTGTTGAGCAAGAATATGTCCTAACTTATCAAAGTTGGTAGCTGAATCAGATGTCCAGGGAACAGTTGCAAATCCACCGCCAATTTCACGCAGAATATTGGATGCAGTACCAAGATTTGTTTCGTCAGCTAAACGAATAATTTGATTAGAGTTAAATCTTCCAGAAGCTACAGTTTTAGCAGCTTCACGAGATTTATTAACTAAATCAGTTGATGTTGCTATATTAGCTGTTGTTTGTGGAGCTAATGCCGACACCATTGGAGCAGCACTCGTAACTTGTCCTTGACCTTGTGACTTTGAATTTTGTGGAATAATTGTAGGAGCACCGCCTTGATTTAGTAAGTATTGAGTTCCTACTGGTAATCCTAAATTGTTTCCTTCTTGTGCAATTAATGGAGTTCCCAAAGGCATTTGATTTTGTATAAATGCGTTTGGTGTTATTCCACCTGTCAATTGGTTTACATTCAATACCTGAGTACCGCCACCAGTAGCGACATATTGTTGCTGTGGCAATAACTTACCTAATAACTGTTCATTGTTAATCGTAGCTAAATGTTCATTTTTAATAAAATTGTGAATGTTTAACTTTTCTTGCTCAGGATCATTAGACTTAGCAGGTAACATAGCCATATGTTGCATTGCTTCCTGTGGACTAAATACACCAATTCGTGCCATATGAGCAAACTCATTAATTAATTGATCTCTTGTAATGTTTTTATTTTCATTAATTTGTGCGACTAATGGCCCAAGTCTTTGACCAGCCAATGTGTTTTTAGTTGTTAAATTAGTTAGCTTTGCAGTATCAGTTGTAAATTGCTGACCTTTTAAAGCAAGTAATTTAGTAGCTAATTCAGGAAGATTAATAGATGCGTTTTCGTCTTTAGACAATTGACTAATAATGCTAGGTATATCTAAATCACCTGATTCGCTTGTATTTTGTTTAATTGCTTGTGATACAGCTTTGTTACTTAATAAAGATTGTTGATTTTTTTCAAGTTCAACTCTACCTTTGACTAAATCCATACCGCCTTTAAGACTATTCGCTAACCCACTAAAATCAGGAGTTATCATTTGTCCAGGAACTACTTTGGTCGATTGTGCTAAGTCCATAATTTATCCCATTATGCTACTGTAAATATTAGATAAGCCACTCTTGTAACCACCTTGAGGTGTATAAGTAGCAGCACCTTGATTTGCAAGCCCAGCTAAACCAAAAATTGAGTTCATGGTATTAGCTGTTTGAGATCCTGATCCGATTGTTCCTTGAGCAATTGCATTACCAGCATTAACAGCAGCGTTGTACTGTCCTTGACCTGTGCCGGCAGCAGAATTTTGACCTAAAGTTAATAATTGAAGTAATGGATTAACATTTGCATTAAAACCACCTAGTTGAGAAGCATAATTAGCATTGTAAGCATTTAAAGCATTTTGATATTGGTTATTGTATGTATTTTGTGCCAATCCAGTTGTGTAATCAGACAATGCTTTACCTTGTGCTCCACTACCTAATAATCCTTGACTAGACAAAGCATTATTTACACCTTTTTGTCCTTGTTGCAAGGTAAATTGATAGCCTGGTGTGTTTTGCAAATCCGATGGATTAAAAGAAAACGGCCCATATTGAAATCCACTACCAGTTCCACCTAAACCCAATTTATTAATTAAGTTTGGCATTGCTGAAGCACCAAATTGATTATATGGAGCTAATTGAGCAGTTAAAGCAGCAGCACCTTGTTGTTGTGAATTAGCTTGTTGTTGTGCAGCTAAAGTAGCTGCGTCAGCTTGCTGTGTAGTTCCGAATAATGAACCGATTGCGTTTGTAATAAAACTCATTATTTGCTCCCCATAAGTATCATGGAATGAAATTTGCCATCTCTAATATAGGCATTGGCAATTCTGCCTTCTTCAATAAGTCCTAATCGCTTACCCAATTTTAATGCACTTTTGTTCCAATCACCAATAGGTGCAAGAAATTTATTTGTGCCTTTATTTCTCATCTTTTCCATACATTCTTCCACAAATTCTTTAGTATTTTTACATTTCAACATACAAACATGGAATTCCATCATTGATGGTGTAACAGTCCTAAACATCACAAATCCATGCTCATTAACAAAATATTCACTCGATTCACAGTACCCAAATTGTTCTTTAGTAACTCCATCAACTCTAACCGAGTCCCAAACTCGATCATTTCGCATAATTGACGTAATAAACTCTTTATTAGACATTGTAAGCAATAGTCTCCACAATATCCCCAGCGTTTGCTGCTACAGCCAAGACTACAGCCGTTCCACTTGTAGCCGTATAATCTGCACCATTTAACAAGACTCCGTTTGCAAATACTTGAACATATCCTACGTTATACGTTGCAGTAAACGATGTTTGTCCAGCAATTGCCGTAAATGATGTTCTGACATAAGGTGGCTTCCAAGCTGGAACTCCACTTGCAATTGTTAAAGTGTACCCATTCGTACCAATTCCGAGCTTAGATAGCGTATTTGTTGCACTTGCATATAAAATATCGCCAGTTGTATAAGCCGTTTGAGCAGTTCCGCCATTAATTGCAGGCAAAGCTGTTCCTGAATAACTAATCGCTAATGTGCCACTTGTAGTAATTGGACTACCTGAAATACTTAAAAAGCTCGGCACAGTTGCAGCTACAGACGTTACCGTTCCACCTGTTCCAGTTGCATTAATGGTTATTGCCGTTGAACCATTATAAGTTGTTCCTGAGCTAAAAGTAACCCCAGTTCCAGCAGTTAAATTAAATAAACTATTGCCTAAAGATACTCCTGAAATCGTGCTATTGGTTAATTGACTGTTTCCAATACCTGATAATGTGCCACCAAGCGTCAAAGAACCACTAGAAGTCACCGTTCCAGTTAAGGTAATACCATTGACTGTTCCTGTGCCTGATACGCTTGTAACTGTTCCTGAACCTTTGTTATTGAAAGTTGTCCAATCAGTCGATGTTAAATAACCGTTTACCGATGCAGTTGCCGCAGCCATACTGATAGTGGGTGTAGTGCCACCAGATGATAAAACAGGTGCAGTACCTGTGACAGATGTGACATATGTTCCAGATGGTTGCTTATTGTTAAATGTGTTCCAGTCAGTAAAACTTAAATAACCATTGGTGCTTGTTGTTGCCTGACTAATCGAAATTGCTGGAGTTGTACCGCCACTTGATGCAATAGGAGCTGTGCCTGTTACCGATGTTACCGTACCACCAGAACCGCTTGCACTTAATGTACCACCGACAAATGAAACTCCTGAACCTATCGTAACATTGGAGAATCCACCAGCACCATTACCATAAAGTATGCTTGTGCCACTTGTAGCAGGAGCATAATCCGTTCCAGATACGGCAGCCGATATAGCCGTTCCATTACCTTTTAAAAGTCCTGTAATCGTTGTTTTCATCGTTACAGTCGCATTACTTGTACCATTGACTACCGTACCAGCAAATCCGTTTGCAGAACTTACTAAGACTGGCAAAGAATAATCTACACCTGATAAAGCAGCAGATAACGCAGTTCCATCGCCTTTAGTGATACCTGTTACCGTTGTTGATAATGTGACATCGGCATTATTTGTTGTATAAGTAATGTTGCCAGCAAATCCATTAGAACTAAGGATATTAACTGTACTAAGATATTGTTGTTGAACTTGTGTTAAGTCTAATGGTGGAGTCTGATCGCCACCTGTACGTTGATACAACTGCACCAAAAACATGAGCCAGGGAACAGTTATCTGTAATCTATCGTCTAAGAATGGAGTTCTTAGTACAGGTAAATTTGTTGATAGATTAGTCATTATTCGTGATTAGATACAGCATCAATGAAAGCTCCAGACAAAGCCGTTTTTGTATTGGAACTCCAAAATATTTGAAATACTCTATCTCTTGCCATACCTAAACGATTCCATTGCATACTTGTTAGGTATTCACCTTCTTGACCTAAATTTTGCATGACTGGATTACTATATGTCTTTCCTCGATCATCTGACCATTGCAAGCTAACATTAACAGGTTGATTGTTATCTCCGTTACCTGATTCCATCTCAGATATAAAGCTACGATAACGAACACGATTTGAATTATCATCTTCCATGTGATAAAAACTACGAACTCGTGTTATTGGTTGTCCGTTATCTGTATAGTTATCTTGATCAATTGTGTATATATTACCGTTTTCCCAGTCACCTACAACTAATTGATTGTAAGCAAACGCAAAGCAATTAGAACGATGACGATTAAATGCACCATCATTATCAATGTAATTCCACTCATTCCATTGGTTATTCGATAAATCAAATACCCATGTCTTATTGTCTGTTGGGAATGTTAAAACATAGAAGAAATGACCATTTAACTCATAAGAATACCCAATGGCATTCGATAAATTTTTGTATCCTTGAAGCTCATTATTAATGGCATATGTTGAAACAATCACCGCATTAAAGTTATTTGTTTTGCAGATGTAAGCCTGACCTTGTAAAGACTGAGCTACCCAGTACAAGTCTCCATCAATCATCGTAATAGAATTGGTTGCTGCACATCCGTATTGAATAAATGAACCAGGTAATCTTCCAAATGGAAAAGTTGTATTACCTTGATTAAACCAAACTTCAATAGTTTTTTCACAAAATAAATAAATGTATCGTTTAGCAATACCAATACCAATTAATAAGTCAGCAGAACCAGTAGTTGATGCGTAATCAATTGGATCAAATGTCGTTGTATTAGGCAAAGAAATATAATACTCTCTAGTACCAATATAATTTAATACAAAATATCCATCAACATAATTAACTTGATTGCCACCATAGAAGCCATCTTGATTAATCTTAGCAAACGCATTATCAGCTAAATGAATAGTCCATCCGTTGTTTAACGTACCATCAACAAGAATAATATCTATACCATTATCCATCATAGATACTGGGCCACTTGTCGATGTAATGTATCCAAGTACCGTACAGACATAAGAGCTATTAATATAGTAAACAACATTACCGCACACACCATATAGCTTATTGTTGTTTGCCGTATACAGTCCTCTCCATGAGTAGGAAGATACATTGCCTTGTAAAGTTAAGCCTGGTGTTGGATAGTGTGTAAATGGAAATACACTACCTTGTGGATTTGCTTCCATGTAAAGATTTACGCATCTTTGTGCAGATGCAATAACGCTTCTGGCTTGATAAGCACCTATTGTTAAAGCTGATTTTGCCATTATCCAGCACTTCCAACGTAGAAGTCTCCGTAAATATTGTATGCACCTGACTTGCCACGCAACGCAATAGGCATATTTAACAATGGAATTTGTGAATTTACTTCTTGGATTGTTCTCATGCTTGATTCAGCATACTTTGTAATCTTAGGATTTTCAGGCATACCATAAATAGTCAATATTCTGTCAGTTAGATTCCATTGCAACGCATCCAAATATTCTGGTGGCAATATGATTTCTTGGCTTAAATTTTGAAATGCTTGTAATTGAACCATTACGGTTATAAAGATTTCATATTGATTATTAGGTATAGGCCATACAAATATATTACCTACTGGGAATCCAGTTGAATAATAAATATACTGAGGAAACGCATTAAGATTCTTAATCGAAATTCGATTGTAATCTTCTTGTGCTCTTAAAACTTGTAATGGATAGTCTACAGGTAACGTACTGCCACCTTGCATCCTAAAGAACGCCGACTCTAACTTTACAGGTCTTATACTATTGAATTGCTGATTTAGTCCAATCGTATACGATTCTGCACCAGTCGCTTGTATACCAATTGTCTCTAAGTTATACACCATATATCGTCTGCGTTGCCATTGAGCAAGCATCATATTTAGCATATTAAAAGAATCGTTTATATCTTCAGCTAAGGCACTCTGACCAACACCCACTACGTTTGCCGTTTTTAATGCTAAATTAACAATATCTCTAGGAGTTGTCGGCAATGGTTGGCTCATATCTGTCCTTAATCAAAGAATGGACTCCCAATTAAGAGAGTCCACCAATACATCTACAACGCAAATTAAACTATGTCAGCTACTACGCAAGCCCATTCAGGTTTGATTGCAGCGTAACCGTACAGAATATCCATACGAGTAATCAAGCTGTCTGACATAACGTCATATGCTTCAATCATACGCAGAGAGATTCCATCAAAGTTAGCACGAGCAGCTTGTACAACACCAGCAGTCGGCATTTCTAAGTCAGCAGTTGCTAAAGTAAACGCTTCTGGGAAGTATGCCAAGTTCTGACGATACTGAGTTCCAGCAGGCATTACTAAGCTAATAACAGCAGAGTTAGCAGGAGAAGCAGTTACAGTATTAAACGCAGCAGGAGCTGGAGTAATTGCTGGGTAAATAGGAATACTTGTTGCACCTGAAGCCACGTTAGCTGTTACAACGAACTGACGTAATGTACCTTGTGACAAACCAGTTAAACGGTTAATCGCATATACACCAGCAATCGTAATAACATCACCAGCATTGAATGTACCAGTAATCGCATTAACAGTTAAAGTAGTACCTGTTTGTGATCCACCGTTTACAGTACCAGCAGTAAATGAACCTACTGTATGAACTAAAGTAGTTTGATCGTACATCCAATCAAAGCCTAAAGTATCACGAGAGATAATACCAGTTTCATACTGATCGCTAATCTTAACTTGTGGATTAAACAAACCAGCTAATGAACTAATGGTTCTAGATTGAGTAACTGGATCAAGAATAATCTTACGATCCATTCTTGGTGATAAGTTTTGATCTAGTGCAGCACCAGCTTGTAACCATTGTTGAGCTTGTGGGCTTGACAATGTTGAACCACTTAAGTTAGCAACTAAATTAGCAGAAGTATTAACTACGTTCATCAAGTCGGAAGCTACATAAGCAGCTAAACGATTGACAGCAGGAGCTAGTACACGTTCGCTAAAGTCATCTAATTGCATTGTTTTCTCAGCAGTACCAAACGATACAGGTACGTTTGCTTGAGTCGCAACGGTTAAGGTTGTGTTTTGTTCGTTAGTACCTTGAGGAGTAATAGCTGGCCCAGTTGAAACTGTGTAATCGTTCGGTAAACGAACACGCAGAGTTGAACCGATTTTAGCTCCAGTACGAGCAAACTGATCATCATATTGACGTGATACTGTGCGTAAAAACGCATTGGTTTGAGTAAACAGACGCACCGCTTCATTGGTGATCTGATTAATCGTTAATAACGAGTTGGTTGTCATAATATCTCCATAAAGAGTTGGATAAAAAATAAAAGAAACTTACTTTTCGTCTTGGCTAGAGAGAAATTATTTACGCCCAATACAATGATTAACGGTTCATTTTGACCTTTAAATTATTATATGATATTTTTTAAGAAAAGTAAAAATTATTGATGTCGTGCAAAATTGCCATGATATTTATTGCGAGCTTCAATAGCAACAAGTTCTGCTAATTCAATGTTTTCGTAAATTCCAAAGCATTTTCTTTTATTATTAATTTGCACTCTTACTTCCCATTTTTTAGCACTTTTTGACCAATTAACTCCTTTGATACCAGAAGTATTAGTTTTATATAGTTTGGTATTAAAACTATTTTGATGTCTTGTTGCTTCACGCAAATTTTCTATTTTGTTATTTGATTTATTTCCATCAATATGATCAATATATTGAGGCAAAAACCCATGATGGTATAAAAATATTACTCTATGAGCTAAATATGTTTTTGAATTTATTTGAATAAAAAGATAACCCGAATGATGCAACGAACCTGTTTTGTCGCCAATTTTTACCCTACCTTTATTAACTTTCCAATAAAGTTTGCCATCTTTATATTCAAATAATGATTGGACTAATTCTTGAGTTAAAATACTATGAGCCATATCAATACTCCTATATTGTTAATTGGTTAGAATCCCTAATAATCTACAAATTACTAGGGATTCGTTTATTTTACACTAATTACCTTCTACGTCTGGCGTTTGCTGATCTCCAAGCCACCCATGCGGCTGTATCCGATGGATCAGGCTCAACACTTCCAGTTGCACGACTTGAACCACCATCGACATCACCGACTGGAGCTGGAGCATTAGACTTCTGTTTTCCTAGTTCTTTAGTGGCTTTTGACGATAGTTTTGTCAGTTCTACACCCATTTGCATAGGACTTAGGTTAGCAATTCGAATCGCATCGTTGATATTTTCAGATTTACCTAGATAAGTAATGACCTTTTCAGGACTTGGTATTGCTGCTAAAGCCTGTAAAAAGTCTTGACCACCGACACCAGCTAACTGTAGATTAGTGACTGATTTGTCGTAAACATCACCAAACTCTGCCTTAGCGTTCTTTTCAATCTCAGTCATCTTTGCTACAAATGATTGCTCTTGAACTTGTTGAGCAGCTATTTGTTTAGCATAAGTCATTGCCAGTTCTTGAATATTCTCCTGTGGAGCATAGTTTTGTTCTGGTTGATGGCTTTGATTCTGATATTCTTCTAGCTTTTGCTTGGCAGCGTTCTTTTCCGCAGCAAGTTCACCCATCCTACGTCTTGCCCAGTCAGGCAGTTCGTTGTACGAGTTCTCTTGTTTTGGTTCTTCTTTAGGTGTTTCTATTGGTTCTTGGTTTAATTCAGCGTCAGTTTGCGTTGTAGCTGTATCTTCCATTATTGGATTCCTTGAGGTTGTGGTTGTTCCATAGATTGCATGGGTTCTTGCATTGATCCTTGAATATTTGGTAAATATTCTTGTATCAATTGCGATGGATCAAATTGTGTTTGATCGTATTCTTTTGCAGGCTCTTGCTCGTTTTCAATTTCATATACTGTTTTATCAGTAATTCTGCTCATTTGATCTGAGTTTAATTGACCGATTAATAGCTTCAAACGGTCTGTTTCTGCTTTAAACGCATTAATTACGTCTTGACGTTCATTCTCATAACGTAATGCTAAGTGATTTAAAGCGTCTATATCTGCACGTTGTTTCTCAATAGCAATATAAGACTGCTTCTCATTGAGTTGTTCTGTCAATTGTTGGATTGCCATTTGTGATTGCTGTAACTGTTGCATCATCATTTGTTCTTGCTCCGATGGCCCAGTTCCTAAGATGTTAGGTGGAATCCAATTCCGCATCCGTTCTTGTAATTTATCAGCACCTGGGAAATCTGCACTACCCATATACAAGTCACCAATGACTTGAGATAAAGCTGGTTGTGCAGTTAGTAACTTAGTCATCGCATCAAACGCTTCTTCACGCTTGGTATCGTAACTTGGGCCACACTCTGCGACTACATCATACTTACCAACATTCGGATTGAAGATAGTTTTAACTTTAGCTTCTTCTTCTAGTTCTTTTTGTATGATAGCTTCTCTAGCTTGTGGATCGACCATAATCTGATCTTCAGAACCATCTTCTCCTAGAATCCTAACAATACGTTTCGTGTCATAGATTTTAGGAATCAAGTCAATAATTATCTTGCCGACAAACTGAATGGTATTAGCTTGAGCATCTTGGAAATGGAATGTTGCACGATTGCCTTGATTGACTCGT
>Ga0114951_10005111_pt1 | contig 12297 bp, 7 predicted proteins | sample AM7aDNAmetaG_FD_88677 | JGI IMG/M metagenome (GOLD analysis project Ga0114951, IMG submission 88677) | Freshwater microbial communities from Finland to study Microbial Dark Matter (Phase II) - AM7a DNA metaG | ecosystem: Environmental > Aquatic > Freshwater > Lake | place: Finland: Lake Alinen... | reverse complement strand
CTGCTCCATGCGGTTGAATGACTCCGATGGGAATGTCTTCACCACCAGTTTCACCCCTGGAGTTAAGAAGGTGATTGATTTTCTCAAGTCATCATTCGATGGTAGCATTTCGGAAGCTGAAGAGAAGATCAACTTCTGATGATTCGGGAGTTCCACCCTAGGGGGTGGAACTCCCGTTTTTTATGATCGTAAAGGCAAAATAATTTCGATATGTGTGCTAACTTTATTTTTTTCAACTTGCTTGAGCTGCTATGATTCTTTAATGTTTACATTTGACATGATAAACCAAATAGACCTGAATGGCGAAGAATATTATCATTTTAGAAGAACCCCTTGAAAAAAAACTCTGGAAAACAGCCGACAAGCTTCGCAAGAACATGGATGCAGCCGAATACAAGCATGTGGTGATGGGGCTGATCTTCCTGAAATACATCTCAGATGCATTTGAAGAGATGTACCAGAAATTGGTGTCTCAGAAAAACGAGGGTGCTGACCCGGAAGATAAGAACGAATATACTGCCGAAAAGATTTTTTATGTACCGCCATCATCCCGGTGGAACTGGATTCAGGGTCGTGCAGCGCTGCCTACCATCGGCAAAGATGTGGATGATGCCATGGATGCCATTGAAAAAGACAATCCTTCCCTACGGGGGGTGTTGCCAAAGGTATTTGCCCAGGAAAAGCTGGACAAGGCCAGCCTTGGCGGATTAATCAACCTGGTTGGTTCTGCCACCTTGGGAACCAAAGAAGCACAAAGCAAAGATGTGCTGGGTCGGGTGTATGAATATTTCCTGGGAGAGTTCGCGATGGCTGAAGGCAAAAAGGGTGGACAATTCTATACCCCTTCCTGTGTGGTGAAGCTGCTGGTCGAAATGCTTGAGCCATACGAAGGCAGGGTGTTCGACCCTTGCTGCGGCAGTGGTGGCATGTTTGTGCAAAGCGAGAAATTCATCCTGCATCACCACGATCATTATAAACCAAAGAATGGCAATAAGCTTTCATTGAACCCAACCGACTATATTTCAATTTACGGACAGGAAAGCAACCAAACCACCTGGCGGCTTGCAAAGATGAACCTTGCAATCCGGGGCATCGACAGCAGCAATGTGAAGTGGAACAATGAAGGCAGCTTTCTCAACGATGCGCACAAAGACCTTAAAGCCGATTACGTGATCGCCAATCCCCCCTTTAATGACAGTGACTGGAGTGGCGACCTGCTGCGTGAAGATGCACGGTGGAGCATCCTGGGAAAAAAGCTGCCCCCGCCTCCCGGCAATGCTAATTATGCCTGGATTCAACACTTCCTTTACCATCTGTCACCAACAGGGATGGCTGGTTTTGTTTTAAGTAAAGGCTCTTTGACAACCAATACTACTGGTGAAGGCGACATACGCAGGGCCCTGATCGAAAACGACCTGGTCGATTGTATCGTGAACCTCCCAACCAAACTCTTTCTCAATACCCAAATCCCTGCCTGCTTATGGTTTCTGCGCCGGAACAAGACCCAGCGTAAAGGCGAAATACTCTTTATCGATGCCCGTAACCATGGATACCTGATCAACCGCAAGAATCGCAGTCTAAGTGACGAAGACATTACCCTCATTGCAGGTGTTTATCATGCCTGGCGCACAGGCGAGGCTGAATACAATGATGTGGCTGGTTTTAGTAAAGCCGCTTCCCTGGATGAGGTAAGAGCCTTAAACTATGTGCTCACACCTGGTAGGTACATTGGTTTGCCAGATGATGAGGATGATTTCAATTTTTCAGAACGATTTAGCAAGTTGAAATCCGAATTGGAGAAGCAAATAGCAGAAGAAGCAGAGTTGAATAGTCGTATTGCCACTAACCTTTCAAAAATAAATGTGAATGTCATTGCCGATATGGAAGGAATATAGACTTGATGAGGTCATTGATAAATTCATTGATTATAGAGGGAAGACTCCCCCCAAAACCACTCAGGGTATTCCTTTAATAACAGCTAAAATAATTAAAGGTGGAAGAATAATCGAACCTACTGAATTTATTGCCGTTGAAGATTATGAACAATGGATGACCAGAGGATTTCCTGAAGTAAATGATGTCGTTCTTACTACCGAAGCACCATTAGGAGAAATCGCATTAATTAAGGACAAAAATGTTGCACTCGCACAAAGAATAATTACGCTTCAAACAAAAAAGGAGGTCTGTCATAATATATTTTTAAAATATTATTTACAAGGTTATGAAGGACAGGCAAGGTTACAAGCGAGGGCATCGGGTAGCACAGTTGAAGGGATAAAAGCTGCTGAATTAAAGAAAATGGAGATTAACTTGCCCGTGATATCTGAACAAATAGCCATTGCAAATGTCCTAACCAGTTTAGACGATAAAATCGACCTTCTACACCGCCAAAATAAAACCTTAGAGCAATTGGTAGAAACGCTTTTCAGGCAGTGGTTTGTGGTGAACAAGAATGAAAATTGGGAGAAGAAAAGTCTCTATGATAGCATTGATTTAATAGGAGGAGGAACTCCGAAAACAGAAATATCGGAATACTGGAATGGAGATATTGATTGGCTCTCATGTGGAGATATTGCTACAAATCACAAGAACTTCATAATGTCTTCTGAAAAGAAAATAACTGAAAAAGGGTTGAAAAATAGCTCAGCCCAGTTATTGCCAAAATTTTCAACAGTAATTTCAGCAAGAGGTACAGTTGGCAAGTATTGCATTTTGTCATCTCCGATGACATTCAGCCAATCTAACTATGGAATAAAACCAAAGAGCAAAGACTGTCACTTTTTTACATATCTGTTAGTTGCTCATTCTGTTGAAGAATTACAGTCAGCAGCCTATGGAAGTGTATTCGATACCATTACAACGAATACGTTTAAGGAAACTTTTATAAAACTTCCAAACCAAGATATAATTAATGATTTTGAGGTAATTGTAACACCATACTTTGAAAAATTAGTTAATAATCAAACTCAAATCCGCACCCTCACACAACTCCGGGATACTCTGTTGCCTAAGTTGATGAGTGGGGAGGTGAGATTAACAATCCAAGAATTATGAATATTTTAATTGAGACGACCCGGATATTTGGGTTTAGAGGGTTAAATAATGTTGAAATAGACCTTCAGCCAACTACAGTGTTAACAGGCATTAATAATTCAGGAAAAACATCATTTCTAAAGGCATTACAAATAGTTTTCGGCAACAGTCAATTTATCACACATGATGATTTTTATATTACGGATGCAAGAAAGGCTGATAAAATAATAATTGATGTAAAAATAATTCCAATAAATCCAGACGGAACACAAAAAAGTGTCTTTGATGAGGATTGGGAAATATTATTTACAGAAGAAAGAATCAGGAACGATGTGGAAGATAATCAGTTTATTCCACTTCGTACTACTGTAGTTCTTGATGCCATTAAAAACACATATAAAACGACTCATTATATTCAACAAGAATGGGTAAGTTTTCAGAGTGCAGAAGGTTTATTTTGGCATCAAACACCTAATGGCACAGAAAAACCATTTCATTATGATGAAATTCCTTTTTTTTACATTGATGCTCAACGTGATATTATAGAGGATATGAAGGCAAGAAGTTCCTATCTGGGTAAAATGCTCTCAAACATTCAGTATTCAGCAGAGGATATTGCTTCGATAGAAGGACAAATAGCAACTCTCAATGAACAAGCGGTAAGAAGTAGTGATATTCTAACAAATATAGAAACGACACTTAAAGAGTTAGATACTGCCATGGACAACAGAAACCATGGTGTTGACATTACCCCATTTCCAAAAAAAGTGCGAGATTTAAACAAGGGTGTTTCCATACAATATTCTGACTTTTCCATGGATTATCACGGGATGGGGACAAGAAGTTGGTCGTCATTATTGACTCTAAAGTCATTCATTTCAATTTTTGATAAAAATTCAAGAGAAAGTGCAAGTCCTTTTTTCCCAATTGTTGCGATAGAGGAGCCAGAAGCACATTTGCACCCTAATGCCCAAAAAAAACTTTTTTCCCAAATTGCTGGGATACCTGGACAAAAAAATATTTCAACACATTCAACTTACATTGCAGCATCCGCTGATCTAAAGCAGATTCGAAGTTTTTATAAAGAAGGACAATTCGTAAAGTGCGGTTACATTGACACTGCCGCTTTTTCAGATGAAGAGAAAAGAAAGATCAATCGACAAGTAATTAACACACGTGGTGAATTGTTTTTCTCAAAAGCAATTATCTTTTTTGAGGGAGAGACAGAAGAACAAGCCCTTCCAATTTTTGCTGATCAGTATTTTAGGAGACCATCCGTGGAAACAGGAATTGACTTTGTCGGTGTCGGTGGTTATGGGAATTATCTCCCATTTATTCGGTTCACCGAATCTTTGAACATTCCCTGGTTCATATTCAGTGATGCTGAACCAAATGTTAAAGCAAGTGTTATTAAGCAACTTGCTGATAGTAATACTCGAAAAGCTGAAGCAGATTGCATTGTATTTGTTCAAGATGGAAATGATTTTGAAAAACAACTACTTGATGATGGCTTTGAGGCCGAAGTAAAGAATGCGATTAAAAAAATTGAATTACCAAAATGTGCAAATGCGCGTCATGCTGAAGCAAAAACACTTGAAATAGATCGATACACCCATGATGAAATCTATAGAATAATGACAGGGGCAAAGACACAATACGGTCCTGCAACTGCATATGCAATTAATGAAGCAAATAGAGGATTGCCGCCAAAAATAGCAGAGCTGTTTGATATGATAAATGCAATGCTTACCCATTAAGAGTAATAAGTATGTCAGATTATATACAATTATCTTCAAAGCAAAATGAAGCCGTGCTTCATGGTAAGGGATCACTTCTTGTTATTGCAAGTGCGGGTAGTGGAAAAACGCGAATACTCACCGAGCGCATCAAGCGATTACTTGAAAAAACAAAACGAAAAATTCTTGCAATTACCTTCACTAACAAAGCTGGTGAAGAAATGAAAGAACGCCTGGGTAATAATGAAGCAGTTAAATCTCAGGTATTTATTGGGACTTTTCATGGTTTCTGCCAACAGGTATTAGAGATGAGGTACAACCTAATTGGTCTTGATAAAATGCCTCATATCTTTGAGAATGACACTGATCGCCTTGAACTCATTAAACAAGCAATCGAAATTACTCCTTCTTATAATTTAAAATATAATGAATTAGAGCCTAAGAACCAGAGAGCATTCAGATATGACCTTCTAGAATTCATTTCAAGTGTGAAACGAGAATTATTATTAGAGGAGGAATTGTTTAATAAAACCAACAATGAGGATATTGTATTACTTTTTCATTCTTACCAAGAAATACTATCCTCTCAAAATGCAATTGATTTTGATGATTTAATTATGTTGACATATCGGTTATTTGTCAACAACCCATCAATTGCATCATTGTATAGGAGAACTTACGAGTATATCTGCATTGACGAAGCACAAGATCTCAACAATGCTCAATATCAGCTATTAAGATCTTTTGCCGGAGATGAATACAGCAATATAATGATGGTTGGAGACCCCAATCAATCAATTTTTGCATTTAATGGGTCGTCGTCTGATTATATGTGTAAAAACTTCATAGAAGACTTCAGCCCAAAGGTAATAGAGCTTAAAGAGAATTATCGTTCTTCGCGACAGGTTATTCAAGCTGCCGAGAAAATCATTCCTGGTTCGAATGATATAATTAATATGGTCATTCCTGGGGTTTTTACAATTCATCCTGCCGCGAATGAAAACGAAGAGGCAGAATGGATACTTGGCAAGGTTAATGAACTAATCGAACAAGGTGCTGATGAAAATATTGAAGGGCCAATTACATATGAAAAAATCGCTATCCTTGCCCGAAATAGATATGTATTTACAAGTCTTGGTTTACAATTACAGGACTTATCAATTCCGTATTATTACAAAATGACTCCAGGTGCACTTAGATTTGAATCTAAAATCATGAATGTTTTTGATTTAGCATTAAGAATTAAAATCAACCCGCAAGACCGTCTGCATTTATCCAGATTATGTGATTTGCTAAATATTACTGTTGCGAAAAATTTGATTGACATTGTCAATGTTGTCAATGATGAACAAAGTTTAAAAATTATAGAATTAGTAAATAATTTGGCTGATGATGGAAGTAATTTCAAATCACTATTTATAACATTTGCATCTTACATCAATAATTGTGGTGAAATTGAGGATGATAATGAGAAAAAAATGATTTTAGATGAAATTAAAGAAATTCAAAACCACTGGGTTAATTATGCGAGAAAAACTGATAGGAAATCTCTTACTCAATTTAAAAATTCAATGGCCTTAGGTCAAACAGACCCCCAATCTCAACCCAAAGGAATTACATTAAGCACAATACATACGATGAAAGGTCTTGAATATGATATTGTTTTTCTGATGGGTATGGATGACGGTACATTTCCTGATTACAGAGCCGTGAGAAATGGTGGGATTGAAATGGTACAGGAAAAAAACAACGCGTATGTAGCATTTACAAGAGCAAAAAGATTTTTATATGTGACTTATCCAAAACAAAGGCTAATGCCTTGGGGTGATATTAAAAGTCGAAATGCCTCAAGGTTCTTGCAAGTGTTTGATCACGGCCGATAGGAATTTAATTCAAGTTTGTATTTAAAAATGAAGCCCATCACTGAAGATAAAATAGAAGCCTTTACCATCGAACAACTCCAGCTATCCGGTTGGATATTTACGCATGGCTTGTCTATTGCCCCTGGGTCCGAGCATTCGGAACGGGAAACATACGAGCAGGTTATTTTGGTTGGCAGGCTGAGAACGGCTGTGGCAAGGTTAAACCCGAATATACCGGAAAATTACCGGGAGCAGGCCATCCAGAAAGTATTACGCATTTATTCCCCCGACCTGTTGCACAACAATGAAACTTTTCATCAATTAATGGTGGAGAAAGTCAGGGTGCCATATCAGCAGGATGGGTATGAACGCAGCCATGAAGTTGCCCTTATTGATTTTGACCATCCAGGCAATAACCAGTTCCTGGTAGTCAATCAATACACAATCGTTGAGAAAAACCAAAATAAGCGGCCTGATGTATTGCTTTTTGTGAATGGCATTCCCTTGGTGGTGATCGAATTAAAAAACGCTGCCGATGAACAAGCCACTATGCACAAGGCTTTTGATCAGGTACAAACCTATAAAGCCACCATTCCGGGCCTGTTCACTTATAATGCCATTTGCGTAATCTCTGATGGCATGGAATGCAAGGCAGGCAGTGTTACAGCCGGATTCACCAGGTACATGACCTGGAAAACAGCCGATGGCCGTAAAGAGGCCTCCCGGTTTAAGCCACAGCTTGAAACTTTGCTAACGGGGATGTTAAACCCGGCAACGTTACTTGACCTGGTGCGGAAATTCATTGTATATGAGAAAACGAAAAAGGAAGATGCCAAAACAGGCATCACGCAGATAGTCACCGAGAAAAAGCTGGCCGCCTACCATCAATATTATGCCGTGAACAAAGCCGTACAATCATCTTTCCTCGCATCCGGGATCAATGGAGATAAACGGGGTGGTGTTGTCTGGCATACCCAGGGTTCGGGGAAAAGTCTGAGCATGGTTTTTTATGCTGGGAAGCTGATCGTTTCACCGGAGATGAAAAATCCCACCATCGTTGTACTTACCGACCGGAATGATCTGGATGATCAATTGTTTGGAACCTTCGCGGCTGCCCGGCAGTTGCTGCGGCAGGATCCCATCCAGGCAGAAAGTAGGGATGATCTGAAAGAATTGCTGAAAGTGGCCAGTGGCGGCATTGTATTCACCACCATACAGAAATTTCTTCCACAGGATGGCAGAACCATCTATGACCAGCTTTCAGAACGAAGAAACATTGTTGTTATCGCTGATGAAGCCCACCGCACCCAATATGGTTTTGAAGCCAAATTGCTGGATGAAAAAGATTCCGTCACCAAAGAGGTGATCGGAAAACGCATTGCATACGGGTTTGCCAAGTACATGCGCGATGCATTGCCCAATGCTACCTATATTGGCTTTACCGGCACACCCATCGAAGGCACCGACGTGAATACACCTGCTGTATTCGGACAATATGTCGATGTATATGATATTGCCCAGGCCGTGGCCGATGGCGCTACCGTTCGCATCTATTATGAGAGCCGTCTGGCGAAGGTTAACCTGGATGAGGAAGGAAAACGCCTCATTGAAGAATTTGACAACGAACTGGAACAGGACGAAGATATTACCGAAAATCAAAAAGCCAAAGCCAGATGGACTAAACTTGAAGCCATTGTCGGTAATCAGGGCCGGGTAAAGAACCTTGCCAGAGATATTGTCACCCATTTTGAGGTGCGGCAATCGGTGTTTGACGGTAAAGCCCTGGTGGTGGCGATGAGCCGAAGAATTGCCGTTGATCTGTACAATGAAATTATCGCCATCAGACCATCCTGGCATGATGATGACCTTGCGAAAGGAACGATTAAGGTGGTAATGACCTCAAGTAGTTCTGATGGTCCGGTGATCTCAAAGCATCATACCACCAAGCAACAGCGCAGGGATTTATCCGACCGGATGAAAGACCCCAATGATCCTTTAAAGCTGGTCATTGTGAGGGATATGTGGCTCACAGGATTTGATGTACCCTGTCTGCATACGATGTACATCGACAAACCCATGCGGGGTCATACCCTAATGCAGGCCATTGCCAGGGTGAATCGGGTGTTCAGGGACAAGCCAGGGGGATTAGTAGTTGATTATCTGGGTATAGCTTCAGATTTGAAAAAAGCACTGGCTTTCTATTCCGAATCAGGCGGCAAGGGTGACCCTGCGTTAAGCCAGGAAAAGGCGGTAGCTGCCATGTGCGAAAAGATGGAAGTGTTGCAGCAGATGTTTGCTGAAGATAGTACAACCCGGAAAGACATACTGGTTGAAGAACCCGAAGCCTATTATCAAAATAGTCTGAAATTTAATTACCGGCGATTTTTCCTGGTTGATGCCAGGGAGAAACTTTCCATCATTTTGCAGGCTGAAGAACATATCCTGGGATTGCAGGATGGGAAAGAACGGTTTATTCGGGAAGTATCCTTGTTAAGCCAGGCATTTGCGTTGTCTGTGCCTCATGAAAAAGCCATGGGTATCAAAGATGAAGTGGCGTTTTTCCAGGCTGTGAAATCACGGTTGGTAAAGTTTGAAAGTGCCGGCACAGGTAAATCAGACATTGATATAGAAACCGCCATTAAGCAGATTGTGGATGAAGCCCTGATTTCAGACACAGTTGTGGACATTTTCGATGCTGCTGGCATCAAAAAACCTGATATTTCGATTCTTTCCGATGAGTTTTTACTTGATGTAAAGGGCATGAAGCATCAGAACCTTGCCCTGGAACTTTTAAAGAAGATCCTGAATGATGAGATTAAAACAAGGGCAAAGACCAATTTGGTCAAAAGCAGGACCTTGTTACTGATGTTGGAATCATCTATTAAACGATATCAGAACAACCTGTTATCTACCGCAGAAATCATCCAGGAGTTAATAAATATTGCTAAAGAAATAAAAGCAGCAGATGCCGAGGGTGAACGATTGGGATTATCGACAGATGAGGTTGCGTTTTATAATGCCCTGGAAACAAATGACAGCGCCGTTGCTGTCTTAGGAGACGATACCTTACGAGAGATTGCCAGAGAGATTGCCGAAAAGGTGAAAGCCAATGCCACCATTGACTGGGCCATTCGTGAAAGCGCCAGAGCTAAATTGATGGTACTGGTTAAACGAACCCTTACCAAATATGGGTATCCGCCTGATAAACAACAAAAAGCAATTGATACGGTTTTAAAACAGGCTGAACTGATGGCGGAATTTTTCTCAAATTGATAATGTTAGTGATGAGGTGAATAAAAATTAATGATAATGAAAGACCTTACAAACTCAAATATAGATAGACAAAACATTCTGAACAATCACTATGCCTTATCCCAAATTCAGGAGTACATTGGATTGCCAGGAATGATCTTTGAAGGTGAATACCGCTTTACAAAGGAAATGGTGGCAAATTTCTTTGAAATAGACATTTCTACCATTGATCGGTATCTAACTAAATATGAAGCGGAACTAAAGCACAACGGTTACATTTTAACCAAAGGCAAACAACTGAAAGACCTTAAATTACAATTTGATCACCTCATTGATAAGGCGAGCAAAACTCGTCAACTTGGTTTGTTCAATTTCAGGGCTTTGTTGAACTTGTCCATGTTACTTGTCGAAAGTGAAAAAGCCCGGCACTTAAGAAGTAAAATACTCGATATCGTAATTCATACCATTAATGAAAAAACTGGCGGAGGAACAAAATACATCAATCGCAGAGACGAGGATTACTTGATTAATGCAATAAGAGAGCACAAATACAGAAAGGATTTTACCAATTCCCTTAATTTGCATATTGACCTAGGAAATTATAAATATTCATTGTACACCGATAAAATTTATCAGGCAATTTTTCGGGAAAATGCGAAAGAATACAAGCAGATTCTGAAACTTGCTGATAATGAAAATGCAAGAGATACGATGTATGCTGAAGTTTTAAAGCTCATTGCATCCTTTGAAGCCGGGATTGCATTTGAAATAGGGAAAAAATCCAAGGAATTAAACCGAAAATTATTTTCGTTTGAGGTTGACCAGATATTTAAAGATTTTGCTGACCACCCCGCACAATTACCTCATATTGAAGACGCACGAATTAAAATGGCTTCACGTGATAATTTTTTCAGAGATGCTTTTCATCATAAATTAAAAGAATATATTACTTCGGTGAGTTCTGCCGACTTTGAAAAATTCATTGGTGATCGCAGCTCCGACTTTGAAAAACAGTTAAAAGAGGCCGAGGATGTTTTCAAACGACTAAAAGACAGCGAGTAATGCCAATAGTTTACATTAATGATATTGATGAGGTTGTTTCTCTGCACTTGAAAACAATTGAGGTTAGCGGTGGTGGTACTACCGGCATAATAAACCTACATTCATTGAAGGCTGCACTCGACCATATTCAGAACGATGATTATTACCCCACTTTTGAAGAAAAACTTACTCATTTGTTTTTCGTTGCGAATAAAAGCCATTGTTTTCAGGATGGAAATAAAAGAATTGCCATTGTCCTTGGTAGCATTTTTCTGCTAAAAAATGGGTATATTAAGGCAGCAACTGAATTTCTGTACCGAATGGAAATAATCAGTTACCATGTTGCCGCAAGTAACATTGATAAAGAGCTACTCCTCGAAATTATTACATCAATTTTAAACGAAGCAGATTATTCAGAAGAATTAAAATTGAAAATTGCAAATGTTATTTCTCGGGATTCTGAAACCGCATTTCAGTAATATCTGACTCCTCCAATCTACTTAGTTTCTAGGCTGTTTCTCTCTGTAAAGCATTTATCAATTGCTTTTTCCATGGTTCTTTGGATGTGGCCGTAAAGCCATTGGGAATACTGTCCTTTATTATCCCTCCCCGCCATTGTACTATTGCCCCCATGAATTCAACTTTTATTCGGTTGTGGGATGTCCTGGAGTTCATGGACTCATTTGATAGCCAGGGTAAGCCGGTTAGGTTCCAGCTAAAATTTGTCACTGCAAACAGGTCGGAGAAAACCGGCGGAGAGATCATTGAACTGAAAGATACCTGCAAATGCTCAGTAAGAACGAGAAAGGGAAAGGAAATCTTTGCAGCAAAGAAGAGCTTACCTGTCGATGAAAGGATTACAAAAGACCCAAACCACTGGGTCAATTCAACCAGGAACATCCTGCTGCCCAATGGCCAGAAACGCAAGCTGCACATCCGGCTGATCATCGAATTCAATAACAAGAAAGTCTGCTATTAATGAAACAAAAGATCGTTTACGAAAACGGGATCACATTCTTGCCGGGAGCCAAGGCAATGGCCACATCCTATAAAAAGACAGAGGATGCAGCCACTGAGAAGGTCGTGATCCCAAAGGACTACAGCTCTTGGCCATGGTCTCCCTGGGGTGACGACAATTTGTTCCCACAAAACGTATTGACAGACTTGGAAAAGAATTCAATTGCACTCCGGGCACTGGAAAAACGGAAGACCGTCCATTATGGCCGGGGTATCCTGGCTTATCGGGATAAAGGCAAGGATAACTTGGGAGCGCCCATCCGGGAAATCGTTACTGATCCGGATGTGGTTGAATTTCTTCGCATCAACCGGTTGAATTTTCAATGGATTGACCTGATCGGCAGTCTGGAAATATT
>Ga0114951_10005110_pt1 | contig 12301 bp, 7 predicted proteins | sample AM7aDNAmetaG_FD_88677 | JGI IMG/M metagenome (GOLD analysis project Ga0114951, IMG submission 88677) | Freshwater microbial communities from Finland to study Microbial Dark Matter (Phase II) - AM7a DNA metaG | ecosystem: Environmental > Aquatic > Freshwater > Lake | place: Finland: Lake Alinen... | reverse complement strand
CCACCTTGGCGGCGGTGGTGGTGGTGACGGCCAGGTCATTGTCACTGTTGTCAGCGCTGCCGGAGCCGTCCTGGATGTGCAGCCAGTTTTTATCCATGATGCCGGCGTTATACTTCACGATTTTGCCGCGCACGGAAATGGTTTTGCCGGCCAGCTTCGCGCGGCTGGAAAAAATCTCGGCGATGGTCTTGCCGCCAGCGGCCTTTTTGATGCCGGTCAAATCCACCGGCGCAGCGGTCGGTGCGGCGGTGAGCGCCGGATGGCCGGGCGGCAGCGCCGCACTCGTCCCGCCGTTCAACGCCGGATGTCCGGGCGGCAATTGGGGCTTGGCCCCGCCGGCGTTAACCGTGATGCCGCCGGTGAAATAGACGAGGTCGAAATCGCGGTTCAAGGTTTTGCTGTGGAAATTCTGCATCGGCGCGCCCCCGGAAAAGGAGACCGAGTCGCCCACCTTGACCTCGAACTGCACGGCGGCGGCCCAGACCTTCTTGCTGCCATCGTCCACCAAAACATAGGTGTAACCGGCCGTGGTCATGGTCTCAGCGACCTTGCCGGAAATGGTGCCATCCGCAGCCGGCGCGGGGGTTTGGGCGCCGGCAAAGTGGAGCGGCAGCAATGCAAGGCTGGTGAGCAGAACGAACGATTTGAGGTTCATATTCATGGCAATAAAATAGCAGGGTTCAAAGGTTGCGGCTACACGGTATTTGTCATTCCTGACACCCGGATTACCGCGGGCCAAGGCCGCCCCGCGCCGCTAATAACTTTGGGCCACGTGCGCATGATTGACGCCGCTGCCATCGTGGCAGGTGAGCGTGCAGGATCCGTGATTCAGGCCGGTGGAGACATAGCGCAGCATACCATTGTTGGGTTGCACATAAATGGTGTTGAAATTGATCAGGTGCGGCTGACTCGAGGCGTGGGAATCATGGCACGTCGTGCAGACCGCGCGGTATACCTCGATGTGCTTCCGGTGGCCCGACCAACTGGTCGGCAGGTCGCTGTCCACCACCATGCTGTTGTGACATTTGTAGCACAAGGCCGAGTCGTCGGGATTGTAAGGCGTGCCGTCGGCGAGCAACAACCGGCGTTCGAGCAGCGGCACGAACGCGGAACCATGCGGGCCTTTCGGACCGGAACCGCCGTTGCCGGGGCCCTGGTCGTTGTTGTGACAATCTTCACACGTCACCACGCTGGAGGCGGTCAACGGCGGAATGAGGCTGGGCACGCTGGGATTTTTGCCGACCGTTTCAATGGGGTGAAACGAGGTGTTGCCGGGATTAAACTGGATCCTCGTGTTGGTCTGGACGAACTGGCGCGGCACCCGAGCCGGGCCGCGCGCGGCGCTGTCGCCGTGGCAGCGGAAGCAAAGCTCGTATTCCCGCGTGATGTTGCGCACCACCGATCCGCCCGCGGCCACGCCTTTCACGCCCGCCAACGAACCGGAGCCGGCCACGGGGCCGCCCAGATTTTTATTGGCGGCGTGGGGATTGTGACAATCCGCACAGGTGACATGGCGCTCGGGCGGATTGATGGGATCCTCGGCCGAACTATGCGAATCCGAATTCAATGAAATCGGGTGGACGCTGATTTTGTTGAACTCGTCCGCCAAATTCAGGCCGGGGCCACCGCCATTGTGGCAGGAAAAACAGTTTTTTTCGGGCACGGTAAACCAAGTCAAACTCGCCTTGCCACCCGCCGCGTGCGGCACATGGCAAGCGGCGCAACCGGCAGCGGCCACGGTCATCGGTTTGGCCGTCGCCTTGGCAGTTTTGGAAATGCTGGAACTGCTCTGCATGGCCACCAGCCTGGCGACAACCGCCGGCAGGGTCGCGCCGGACAAACCATGACCCGAGTTGGCCCAGTCAGACAAGACATGGCAGCTCAAGCACAACCCGGCCTTCGAATTGTCCTGCACCAAAAAATTTCCATATTGGTCATTGTGCGGATCATGACACGAAGTGCATTGCATTTGGCCGCTGTTGTCCAACTGCACTTCCGGCGGGAGCGCGTTGGGATAAACCAGGTTGCCATCCGCCACCGCCAGGCTGTTATTGTAGGTAAAGGACACCGGATGAGTGGTGGTCAAATCCGTGCCGACAAAATCGGGACTGGTCGACGGCAGCATCCCGTTGTTCATCGCAATCATGCTGCTGCGGCTTTGCACCGAACCCAAGGCCACGGTGCCGTCGTGGCAACTTAAACACAGCCGGGATGAACCGGTGGGCTGGCCGACGGTGGCTTTCATGGAGAGACTGGTATACGGCTGGTAAGTGGCTCCTGACATCGCATGATTCCAGAGCGCACCGTCGCCCGTTGCATGGTGCGGCGTGTGGCAAAAAATGCATACTTCCGTCTCAGTGGAGGCGTGGACCGTTCCAAGGCTGCTGACCGAAAGGTTGTGCTTTGAATAAATAATGCTGTTCGGATTGTCTGCGAGCGAGGTCAAAACTGAAAAACAGCAAACGACAACGACGACAACCCAGCCAGAAAAATTCCAAGCATTCACCTTCCGCCGTTCACGGCAACGCCGCGCAGCGCCATTTCGAGATTGAATCATTTTATTCATTCTCTTCCAGTGTAACGGAACATTTGAACCCGGTGATTATACGCGTCGCTGACAAAAATTTCATTTCGGGAATTGATGGCAATGGCGTTGGGTAGCCAGAATTCGCCCAAACCGGAACCGGCCTGACCAAAGTCCAACAGAAGATGTCCAGCCCCATCAAAAATCTGCACGTTGCCAAAAACCGCGTCCACGACATAAACTTGTCCGGCAGCATCCACCGCCACACCTTTCGGCCGGCTGAAACGGCCCGGGCCGTCCCCTGCACTTCCGAACGCGCGGATAAAATGCCCGTCTTCGGTGAAGATTTGAATGCGATGGTTGAGCGAGTCCGTGACGTAGATTTGGTTGCGATTATCCACAGCCACATGCGTTGGAAAATTAAACTCACCTGGATCCAGACCGCGTTTGCCAAAGCTGGAGATGAATTCGCCATGCAAGCCGCAAATGACAACCTGATGCAGCTGCGAATCTACGACCAACAATTTGTCACCAAGAAACGCCAGGCCGGTCGGCCGTTCCAGATGATTGGTGATTTCAAACTGTAACCGGCCCTTTTCGTCGAAGGCCAGCACTTCTCCCAGAGCCGAGTCGGCGACATAAAAAGTTTGCTGGCGATGCACAGCGGCCACGGGCGACAGAAAATTCCGCTTCGCCACCGCATCCCAAGACAGCCATTTTTTGTTTCCAAAATCGAGATAGGAAACGGTGTTCGCCGCGGTGTCGGTGACGAGCAAATTACCCGCTTCATCAAGCGAAAGCCCGAACGGACGATTCAGCTTCCTTGCGTCTGCGCCTACGCCGGTGATCGTGTTGACCAACCGGGTGAAGAAAGGCAATTTCGCGCCGATGTCTTTCGGTGCGGCCAAATCCCGCACATAAACGATATAAGGTTTTTGCGGCGGCGGCGGCCAAGCCGGCAATGGTTTCGCTCCGTCCGCGCCAGCCAGACCGCTGAATAAAGCTAAACCGAGCGCCAAAAAAATTCCATTTGCAAACCGCCTGTCGGCGGAAAAATCGCGTGCGAACTTTGATGGCATTGAAGATTTCATTTTGTTCTCACGTTAAAAGGATCGGCGCAGATAGGTGAAAAATCGATTCTTTTCCCGTTCTTCCGACCAGACGCCCGAGGTGGTGGATTGGATGTTGTATTCATATCCGGCACGCACGCTCAATTTACCATAAACCCAGCTCAACCCGGTGCGCGCCATGCCTTCGACCAAATTGTAGCCGGTGAGCTGCTGCACAAAAGCGCCACCCTCGACATACCAGGTAAAATTCAGCGGCAGCTTGGCGTTGTAATGGGTCTTGAAATCATATTGCGTTTGGCTACGGCTCCCCGAATAGGTGTAAAGACTCTGGTTAAAATCAAATCCCAGCATCGAGGCGTCCGACAAGGTAAACTCAATACTCTGAAAGAACCGCAGCGAACGATACTGGGTGTAACTTGAATCATAATCCTCGTATTCCGCTCCGGCGCGAAACCATTTGCGCTTGAAATCCACACCGCCGATCAGATCCCGCAACGTTTGGGCCAGCACACCCGCCGGGGCATCGTTGTCCAGATCGTTTAACCGGGCGTATAGTCCCAAGTATCCAAGCAAATCCAAGCGAACTTGAGCGGCGAAATTGACCGTTTCATAAGAGGCCTGATTCAACGCATCGCATTGATAAGTCACCGTGACCGAAAGATTGTCGTTGGTTTGCAGCAGGGACTGGACATGGGCGCTGGGTGGAACCACCAGCCTGACTTCAGTCAGTTGACCGGAGGAAACCAGCGTGTAATCCGTGCTTGGCACCAGTGTATCACTGCCAACATTGACCACGACGCTAGAATCAATGACCTGCGGCTCGTTCAAATAGACCGGCCGGTAATTCGGGCTGGTTTGCAGATAGATGTCATGCGACTCGCCAAAAATCGTCTGCGTTCCCTGGGGCGAATGCTGGTCCTGATGATCTACCGTAACGCCCGTGCCGATGGAGAGCCGGCCCCAAGACTGCAATCGCTTGTTGTAATTTTCTGACAGACTCACGCCGTAATTGTCAAAAGTGGAAGTGCCACCGCTGACAGCGTTATCCTGCTCAATTGAGGCATGCCCTTCGAGATTGGAAGTCAGGCTTTCATAAAGTTGGTGACGCACCCCCGCGCTGGCCTGCCCCCGAGTGGCGGTTGTAATCGGCCTCAACTCGCTCCGGTTGAAATTCATGGTCAGATAACTGGAAAGGTCGCGCCGGTGGTTGACAACCACATTCTCCGTGACGTTGAGCGTGTCCTCCTGCTGGCCGGAATATTCGAAGTGAGAATAGCTCAAACCAGTGCCGGCCGAGATTTGCCGGCTTTCGCCAAAAGTCTCCGAATCCGAAATGCCGGCGGACAGGCTGGTTGTGGCAAAGTTCAAACCGGAATTGACCGTGTTGTTCAAATCGTCGGCGTGCAAGGTCAAGGTCGTCTGCCCATACTTACGCCTATGAATGCCGACGAAATTAAAATACGACTCCGTGATACGGGATGAATCATTTAGTCCGGTAGACGTCTCATCGCGATAACCTAAATCAGCGTTAAGCGTTAGATTATCCGTTGCCCAGTTCAAGCGGGTGCCATAACGATTGGCATCCACCGTATAGGTATCGAAAGAACCATAATCTTGATAGGTGTGATCCTGCGAGGCATACACAGTGGCATTAAAAGGTTTGGAAGCGAGCACATCAAATTGCGCTGAATAGCGCAACAAGTTCCCATTTTCATTGGACGACTGACTGCTGCCGCCACCACTCGAAGTCATTTCATCCCAGCCCCATCCAGTTTCACCGGTTACGTCAAAGAATATAAGATTGGGATGATAGATATAACCGGTGGAATGCAACCCCACCACAGGCATAACGTAAAGATGATCGTAAGTGCCGCTGCTGCCGCTAACGCGGGTCTGCTCGGTAGAAGCATCCACATCCACTCCTGCGCTCACTTCCGGCAAACCGTAGAACTGGAACCACTGGATGTCCTGCGCGTTCAGCGCCGGCGAAATTCCTGCCGCCAAGCCGACCGCCGAAACTCCAGCCAGCAAGCGATAGCGTTGAAAATCCTGAAAGTTCATCGGGCTGGAACCACCTCCTTTACGGCAGGCTGACCGACGGCACCAGGCTTCAGAAAATACTTATCCTTGCCGACGTGCGGATCGTGGCAGACTACACACGACTTACCTTCCATGCCGGCATGCGCTTTTACCGCCTTCAAATCCTTGTCGTCATGGCAGTCGCCGCAGAGCTGCAAAATATTTTTGGCGAGCAGCGCATTTTCCTTCGACTGGTGCGGCTTGTGGCAGCCCAGACAATCATCCACCACGTCATGCTTGAACTTTGCTTGATTGAGGAAATTGTCATGGCAATCCCAGCACAGCGCCGGTGCGGCCTTCTTCACGAGAAACTTTTTGTCCGACGCATGCGGGTTGTGGCAAGCTGTGCAATCACCGTCACCCACCGGCTGGTGCACGGACTTTGCGTTCTTGGACGGAATGTCGTCGTGACAGTTAGCGCAGGTGTCCTTGATGGATTTCTTCAGCAGGTTCTTGAACTTGGACGCGTGCGGAGCGTGACATTCTAGGCAATCACCGTCGCCAACGGGCTGGTGAACCACCTTCTTCTTGGCCGTCAAATCATCGTGACACTCCGCGCAAGTTTCCTTGACCGGCTCTTTCAACAAGCCTTTGAAATTTGTGGAGTGGGGCGCATGGCAATCCAGACAGTTTCCTGACTCAACCGCCTGATGTTTGAATTTACCCGCCGCCAGCGGGTCGTCATGGCAGGTCAGGCACAGCGCCGGCACCGGCTTTTGAAGGAGCTTTTTGTTCGGCGACGAGTGCGGGTTGTGGCAACTCTTGCAATCGCCCTCCTCGACCGGCTGATGCTTGATTTTGCCCGCGAAAAAATTGGTCTTCAACTGCGTGTGGCACTCGAAGCACACTTCGCCGGGCTTGCCGCGCATGGCATTGGAAAATTGCGACTCGTGGCACGCCGTGCAATCCCGCTTGGCGTAAGGCGGGTGTGAAAACACCTTCATCGTGATCGCGGACGTATTGGTCACTATGGCAGGCTTCACCAGCACGGTTGCCGATACCCGCGAAACCTCATTGGTTGCTCCGGGCTGGGGAACACCATCAAAGAAAAAAGACAACCACTTTTGCTCCGATTCCGTCCGGCATCCCGCCAGCAAAACCATGCCGCAAATCAATCCCGCCATCCCCGCCATGAGGCGCAGCCGGCGGCTACCCCTTTCTTTTGGAAGAAACGGCGAATTCATCGGCACTAGGAAAGTCTCTATTTCAGAAAGCCATAGACACTCACCAGATTAGGCCCAAACTGGCTGGTCACCAAAATAAGGTATTCACAGCGATGTCCCGGAGCGACGTATCTCTGAAAATAATCAACGTGGTTATAATCCACTTTTATGGAAGCCGGCAGCAGCAATTGGCCGCGCGTTGAGGTGCCGGGCTGGCCAAAATACATCAGCAACCGTCCTTGCTTGTCAAACATCTGAACCACCTGCACGCGTGAATCCACCACGTAAGTGATTCCCTCGCGATCCACCGCCACTCCCTTGGGCAGGGCGAAACATCCCATTCCCACGCCCTGCTGGCCGATGGTATTGAGATATTTGCCATCGAGATCATAAACTTGAACCACGAACCCGCCCAAGTCGGAAACCAGCAGACGGTTGTTCGCCTTGTCGAGGGCCAAATTAACCGGCGAAAATAATTTTCCCTTGGTGGCATTCGTTGCCGTGGGAATTGAAAACAAATATTTTCCGTCCACCTTGCCATAGACCTTGACGGCATGAGCCGCCAAATCCGTGATGTATAGACGATTCGTCGTCACCGCCACATCCGTTGGCCTAAATTCATCCTTCTTGCCGATGGCTGTCAGATAGGTTCCGTCCGAACCATAAACCACCACTTGGTTCCGGAGGGAATCGGCGACGTAACGCGTCCCGTCGTCATCAATGCTGATATTTAACGGCATCATCATGCGTCCTTCCCCTTGGGGCGTAAAATAAGAGGCGCGATGCTTTTTTAGGTCAAAAACCTGCACCGCGCCCTGGACGGTATCGCAGACAAAGATTTTCCCGTTATACAAAGCCAGGCCATAAGGTTTTACCAAAGGCTCTGTCGGCTTTATTCCGGAGATATATTCTGAAAAACTCCAGGAACGGCCCAGATCAAGGTCGCCGGAAAAAGAGGTGAGAAATTGAATATGCGGATCATCGGGGGCGGGCGGAAAAAATGTGTAGGTTTTTTGGGGTTGAGGCGAGGTAGCACAGCCGTTCAGCAGGCCTGCCAGCAGGCACCCCAAAAAAACTGGCAGCCACCGTCCCATGTTCATGATCTTCATAGTCAAAATTATTTGAAAGTCGTTCGGTTTAAAGCTGGAGGCTTTTGCGCCAGCTTTTCGAATATGTTTCGGAAAACTACATCTTCTACGACCGAAAACCAAGCGCCTTCTAAAGCTATCCAAAAGTTCAAAACGAATAAAATGGACAAATAAAAACGCGCTTGAAAACTTAACCGCCGGTTTGACATTCCACTGGCATCGGCGGGCTGACTCACTCCGGATTCATGTTTTGCCGTCATCCAAAAAATCTTGGCCAGCCCATTGTAAACCCATCCTAAAAAGCGGGCTTTGGCCAATTTCTCGACCAAAGCCCGCGTGATTTCAAAAACTCGTGAAACCAGATTTACAGCCTTCCATCAACTACGGTTGCACCAGAATAAACTGGGTGAATGATTTTCCGTCCACCGTGCAGTTTACTGGGTAAAAACCCGGAGCGGTATAGTTGTGAGTTGGATTTTGACCACTGGCTGTTCCGCCATCGCCAAACGTCCAGCTATAGTTTGCGCCGCTGGTGTAACTGTTGACAAAACTCACGGACAGCAAACCTCCGTTGGCCGCCAACGAACCCTGCAACGGACCGGCTGTGAACGTGGCCCAATAGCCGGCAGTATTAAAGTCGGCCACCAGATCGTTTACAGCCCATGACAGCAGGTTGCTGGTATAAGTCGGATTATGCACGCCATAGCTTTGATCCTCGTAGAGAACATTCAGGCAGAAGCGAATCATGCGGATGTCCTGCGGAACATAATTCAACTGCAGATTGTCGTTGGTGCCGGAGGGCTGAACCCCCGCGCCGTTCCATTTCTGATACGGACCGGCGCTGAATATCCTGTTAGCCCCAGCGACAAAGTTGGTTGACTTGACTGAGAAATACGAGTTGATGCTCGGATATTCCCAGGCCAGCGGGCCGAAGTTTGTCGCAAGGATAGCCGGAGCGACGTTGGTGCCCCACTGCCGCAGCAACGACACCACGCCGTTCATGCTGTTGGACACACCCATTTTGTAGGTGAGCGTGTCGGCCGCAAACTTGGCCGCATTGTTGGTGTAGTTCGCATGGCAGGCCGAGGCCAAGCAGCCGGGGCTGTTGTAATCGCACAGGAACGTATGGCCGGTGACGTTGGTGCTCCCATTCTTATACGGTGCGGGCACATGGCAATCGGCGCACTGGTTTGGCGACAGGGTGTGCGCGTCGGTGAGCACATTGGGTGGTCCGCCGCGCGCTGCCAGATCGAAATCGGCCTGGCCGATAAGCACGTTATACTGCACCGGATAGTGGGGCTTGCTTTCACTGCTATTGGTGGTGTAAGACACCACGCCGCCGTTGGTAGCATAGGGAGTGAGTGGATAATAGGATCCAACAGTTAGAGTCGAGTTCGTCACGCTGTTGGTAACACTTGCCATCCACACCTGGTTGGTGGCATAGGGATTCATAAATTTGTTGGTTGAATAAGTGATGTTAGTTACAACCAAGGAATTGCTGGGAGTGATGTAATTATAAACGTAAGTATAGCTGATGTTGGTGAACACCTGCACGTTGGTCACATAAGTGGTCACCGGGACATACCCCCCAAAGGTCACAATATTGGTGACCACCGAGTTGGTGAGCATGCTGTAGGTGCTGCCGTCCCAGCGAACACTGCGCAAGCTGTGGCATTGGCCGCAGACCTGGATTTTCGGATTAAAGAAGGAATCAAACGCGGTGTTATAAGCCACCGACGACGTGGAATTAGTGGTAATCGTTCCACTGGAATTGGTGGTGAACACCACCGTCGGATCGGTCACTGTGGGCACGCAATAAAAATTGGTTGAGGTGATGGGGTAGCGCAACTGAGCGACATAATTGGAACCGTGCGGGTCGTGGCAGACCGCACAGGCAGCCCCACCAAAAGCCTGTGCATCTACTGAGGTGAACAGTGTCACCGGATGGGGATTGCCCGCCAGCCGGTCATAATACTCCTTGACCATGGCTGTGCGGTTGTTTCCCGCATGGCAGGGGCTGCAGCCCAATCCAGCGGAACCGGCAGATTTAAAGTGGCTGGCTCCGGTTACCAAAAGGCCCATCGGGACGTTCGTTGCCGTGCCGGACACGATACTGGTCGTATAATTGGTCGTGTAGGTAACGGGCGGTCCGACATTGGTTGTGATTGAGGAGAATTTGTTCGTTGAATAATAAATGGTGTAACTCAAATTGGTATATTCCTGAAAGGTCGGATGCTGGCTGATTCCGTGACAACTGCCACAGATGGCCGGATCCAGACTGACGGCGGGGGTGATCAAGTCCTTCTCGCTCGACCGGTGCCAGCCGGCTGGTCCGTGGCAAACTTCGCAGCCCACATTGGCCAGGGGCGAAGTATAGCTCGCGCTATTGGAGGTATAGGTATAACCGGTCGGCTGACCGTCGCCTACGGTATGGCATTGCAGGCAGCTTGAACTGGCGTGACTGCTGGTGAAACTGCCGTCCGGATTGAGCAGCGCCGTGATGGCGTAGCTGTGCGGCGTGTTGGCCCACCCGTTATACTTGTCGGCATGGCAACCGGAACAACCCGACTGGCCGACATAGGAATTGTTCTGAACCAGGCGAAAATTCGCCGATCCACCCAGGGAATTGCTTATCGTGGTCGTCCAGGAAAAATTCGTCGCCTCAACGTTGTTGAGATTCACCCAGTTCACCAAGTCCGTCGAACCCTGCACGGTAGACCAGCCTTTCATGCCATACCAACCGATGGACCAGTTGGAACTGGTTTGAACCGGTGTTGAAATAAGCGCTCCCGCCGGCACGCCTCCCCCTCCATTATATGGGGGCACAGTGTTCGTCGGATAGTTCTTGCCTAAGTAATAAGCATTGGTCGGAAATATGACGGGATTTTGCGCGTTCGCCGTGATCAGACCGCCGAGAACCAAGCCGGCGATCAATAGGGCGAGCGTCTGGCACACGGGCCTTAAATAGTATTTTTTCATATTTTAAGATTTTTTATCAATTGTTTTCAAAATTCCGTCCAGCCCGCCGCCCCTTCAGGCCGGCAAAGCGAATCGGACATGGATTCATAAAACAATTGAAAACATTGACTACTTGTTATGGCAACTGCGGCAGAGCAGGCTGCCGGTTTGCTGGCCGTTGACGGAATTGGGCGCCGTGCCGTTGATTTTGACCAGCTTCGGATTCAAGACCGGGTCGTAGGCAGAACCGATTTGGGCATGCACATCATGGCAGGAACTGCATTCAACATTGCCTTGACTGTCCAGCAAAAATCCCTTGACGGTCATATCAGGACCTGGCGTGAAGGTGGAAGAATTTGCTGTCGGCACCAGCACCGAGCTGCTTTGGTCATAAATCCACTGGTCCTTGCTGGATCCGACACCGACAACGCTTTCGTAATTGAAGGAAATCGGATGTGTATGGCTTAAGTTTTTGGTCAGCCCTTGATCCGAGGAAATAGCGGCAAGGCCGCCTACATAGACCGGCGTGGCACTATTGGCCGGATTTCCATACGCGTTGATGGCCACTGATCCATCATGGCAGCTCAAGCAAGCGAGCGAACTGGGATTCGGAGCGGACGGCAAAGTGTAATGAATATTGGCACCAGGTGAACTGCCGGCTCCAGCCCCGACATTCTGGGCATACATTGTCCACCCCGAACTGGCGATGCTCGCATGTCCCCACAGCGGCCCGCTGTTCGGATCGGCATGGTGCGGAGTATGGCACACGCCGCAAACCGTGTTCGGATCCGCCGGGTTGTTGTTAAAGGTGTATTGCGAAAAATCATGGATGGAGCCGACGATTCCCGCCCGGGCGGTCAGGGTCAATAAGGAGCCAGCGACGATTGTCAATGTGAGGAGGTTGTGAGTTTTCATGTTGTTGTGTTTTTTTGCTGCGCGCGTTTAGTTTGTTGTTGTTTTTATTTGGTCTGCTTCTGCCAAACGCGGTCGGATATCAGCGCCGCGTTTCCGACAGCAGACACGACCAACGCCCTTCCGGCGATTTCGTCCCTACTGTCAAATTGGTTAAAAAAATTCATGCGGTAATCTATCAATCATGCGGCCGTGGTTCGCAGGGCCCAATCCGGCACCAACCCGCCGGCAGCAGGAATATTCTTCACTGCTGCCGCGTTAAATCGCTTCATCAACTCCACCGTATGCTCGGTTATGATCTGGTGGCACAAGGCCAGTTCCTGCTCGCGATTTTTGGTGTTTTCACGGACAACCGCTTCCAAATCGTCGATGTCGTAAAGAAAAACGTCCGGCAATTCCGCCACCGCCGGGTCAATGTCACGCGGCACCGCAATGTCCACGAGCACCAACGGCCGGTTGCCCCGTGCGGGCAAAATCTTTGCCACGTCTTCGCGCCGCAAAACGATG
>Ga0114951_10005109_pt1 | contig 12301 bp, 13 predicted proteins | sample AM7aDNAmetaG_FD_88677 | JGI IMG/M metagenome (GOLD analysis project Ga0114951, IMG submission 88677) | Freshwater microbial communities from Finland to study Microbial Dark Matter (Phase II) - AM7a DNA metaG | ecosystem: Environmental > Aquatic > Freshwater > Lake | place: Finland: Lake Alinen... | reverse complement strand
TGCCATGACTGGCAGACGGGGTTGATCCCTGCGCTCCTCAAGGAAAATTATGCGGGGGATCCTTTTTTTGCCCGGACGCGTTCTATCCTGACGATCCATAACCTGGCCTATCAGGGGGTTTTCCCGAAAGAGGATATGTCCAGGCTTGGCATCGACGGAAAATTATTTAATCCCGGAGCGCTCGAGTTTTACGAAAAAATTAATTTTCTCAAGGGCGGCATTGTGTTCGCGGATCATATTACCGCAGTGAGCCCGCAGTATGCCCGGGAGATCCAGACCAGGGAGTGGGGGTGCGGCCTGGAAGGGGTTATCCGCCAAAACAAGGAGCGTCTGGCCGGGATATTGAACGGGCTCGACTATATGCATTGGGACCCTTCTACCGATATTTTTCTGGATCCGCCGTATACGGATGGCGGCTTGCAGGCCAAGGCCATTCACAAGGGAAAATTGCAGCAGGCGCTCAGGCTTCCGGTCGTTGACGACATCCCGGTTTTTGGTTTTGTGGGCAGACTGTGTTACCAAAAAGGGCTGGACCTGCTGGAAAGCGCCTTCGATGACCTGATGAAAAGGCCCCTGCAGGCCGTTTTTATGGGGGTCGGTGAGGAAAAATATCAAAAGCTGCTCGTCAAGCTGGCGAAGAAATATTCCCAGCAGTGCGGCGCGATCATCCGTTATGATGAAAGCTTTTCGCATATGGTTTATGCGGGTTCGGATTTCTTTCTCATGCCGTCCATTTATGAACCCTGCGGTTTGACGCAGATGATCAGCCTGCGATATGGCACCATTCCGCTGGTGACTGCTGTCGGCGGCCTGGCCGACACCGTAACTGATTTTTCGCGGGAAGAAGCGCGCGGCAACGGATTTATCATGTCCGCGCACAGCGTGGAGGGCCTGCTTGAGGCCGTTGATCGTGCCCTGGGGGTGTTTTCGCGCCAAGAACTTTTCAACGGACTAAGGATCCATGCCATGGCCTGCCGCTGGACATGGGAGTCGTCGGCACGCCATTATATCGAGTGTTATGAAAAATGCTTAAGATCGGCCTGACAGGGAGTTTCGGGGCGGGAAAGTCCTCGGTCGCCGCCATGTTTGCGGCGCGGGGGGCATACGTCATTGACGCGGATGACATCGTCCATGCCCTTTACAGCAAGGACAAAGCCTGCCAGCGCGACATTGTGCGTTCTTTTGGCACGGGAGTCTTCGGACGGTCAGGGATCGACCGCGGCCGGCTGGCCCGGATTGTTTTTGACGACCAGGATGCGCTCAGGCGCCTGGAAGCCATTGTGCATCCGCGTGTGCGCCGGGAGATCGCGGCCCGGCTTAAGAAAACGCGCCGCCGTATGGTCGTGCTGGATGCGGCCTTGTTGTGCGAGGCGGGGTGGCATGCCCTGGTGGACAGGGTGATCGTCATCCGGACCCGGCGGGATATCCAGATCAAGCGCGCCATGGCGCGGACGGGCTTTTCCAGGGCCGATGTCCTCAAGCGCATCTGTCGGCAGATGCCCTTGAGGGAAAAAATGAAGTATGCCGCTTATACGATAGATAACAGCGGCTCAGCCGCCGCAACAGAAAGACACGTGGAGCGGATCATCCGGTCCCTCAACGCCGGCCCGCTTTCCGCGCGCAGGATTTCGCCAACACCCATCCAAGAGGAGTGAGCATCATGACCAAAGAATCCAAGACTGAACGCAATAATGTCCAGAAAGACGACGCTGTCGTCGAGGCATCGGCCGCCCCGTCTGAGGTATCTGTCACCACGGGAACAGCCAAGACCCTGAACATCGAGGAATTGAAAGAAATGAAGATGCCCGAGCTGTCCCAGGCCGGGCGCAACCTGAATGTGGAAGGGGTCAGTGCCCTCAAGAAACAGGATCTTATTTTCAAGATCCTCCAGGCCCAGGCCGAGAAAGACGGGCTCATGTTCGGTTCGGGGGTCCTGGAGATCCTGCCCGAAGGGTTCGGATTCCTGCGCAGTTCCGGGTATAACTACCTGCCCTGCCCGGACGATATTTATATTTCTCCGTCGCAGATCAGGCGTTTTGACCTGAAGACCGGCGACACGGTCAGCGGGCAGATCCGCCCGCCCAAGGAAGGGGAGAAGTATTTCGCCCTGCTCAAGGTCGAGGCGGTCAACTTCGAGCATCCCGACAAGTGCAAGGACAAGATCCTTTTTGATAATCTGACCCCGCTTTATCCCAACGAGCGCCTGAAGCTGGAAAATACGCCGGGCGATATTTCCATGCGTATCATGGACCTCTTGACGCCCATCGGGAAAGGCCAGCGCGCGCTCATCGTGGCGCCGCCTTACAGCGGCAAGACCGTGCTCCTGCAGAAGATCGCCAACGCCATTACGGTCAGCCATCCGGAAGTTGTCATGATCGTGCTTCTGATTGATGAACGCCCCGAAGAGGTCACGGACATGCAGCGGAGCGTCAAGGCCGAGGTTGTCTCCTCCACGTTCGATGAGCCGGCCGAACGCCATGTCCAGGTTGCCGAGATCGTCCTTGAAAAAGCCAAGCGCCTGGTGGAACACAAGCGTGATGTGGTCATTCTCCTTGACTCGATCACGCGCCTGGCCCGCGCGTATAATACGGTTGTCCCGCATTCCGGCAAGATCCTTTCCGGCGGTGTTGATTCCAGCGCCCTGCACAAGCCCAAGCGTTTTTTTGGTGCCGCGCGCAACATCGAGGAGGGCGGGTCGCTCACCATCATCGCCACGGCGCTCGTCGATACCGGCAGCCGCATGGACGAAGTCATCTTCGAAGAGTTCAAGGGGACGGGCAACATGGAGCTTCAGCTCGACAGGAGCTTGTTCCAGCGCCGCATTTATCCGGCCATCGACATCAAGCGTTCCAACACGCGTCATGAGGAGCTGCTTGTCACGAAAGAACAGCTTCAGAGGATGTGGCTCTTGCGCAAGGTTTTCACGGATCTCAATTCCGCGGAAGCCATGGAAATCCTTATCCAGAAGATGTCGCAAGCGAAGAACAATGAGGAATTCTTGCAAAACATGAACAAATAATGTATAATTCGGGATTCTTTAGGACCTGTTCAGACCCGGGGTCTGCGCAGGTCCTCGTGTAGGCATAAACCCCGAGGTTATGGAGGTAGCATGAAAGACGGTATACACCCTGATTATCAGGAAACAACGATCACCTGTGCCTGCGGCAACGTGATGCACACCCGCACGACCAAAAAGAACATTCGCGTCGAGATCTGCTCGAGCTGCCATCCGTTCTTCACCGGGTCCAAGAAGATCATGGACACGACCGGACGCATCGAGCGCTTCCAGAAGCGGTATGCTAAAGGAAAGTAATCTGAAGAAAATGGCGGACGCCAGGTCCCGCCATGCCGAGCTTGAACAGCTTTTCGTGTCAGCCGGCGCAGTTGCCGACCAGGACAAGTACCAAAAGCTCGCCAAAGAATTCGCCGACCTTAAACCGGCCGTCGAACTTCAGCAGGAATACGCTAAGACCATCACGCAGATCGCGGAAGCCCGGCGCATGATTGCCGACGAGGCTGACCGCGATCTGCGCGAGATGGCGCGTCAGGAACTTTCCGATCTCGAGCGTTCGTGTGAACAGCTGGAATCCCGCATTAACATTTTTTTTGACCCTGCCAGGAACGAAAAAGACCTTGATGTGATCCTGGAGATCCGTGCCGGTACCGGCGGGCAGGAGGCGAGCCTTTTTGCGGCCGACCTTTACCGCATGTATACCAAGTATGCCGCGTCAAAGGGCTGGAAGACAGATCCCATTGCCGTGAGCGAAGGCGAAAAGGGGTTCAAGGAAGTCATTTTCAGCGTGAGCGGCAAGGGCGCGTCCCGCAGGCTCAAGTGGGAAAGCGGCACTCACCGCGTCCAGCGTGTTCCCGAGACCGAGGCATCCGGGCGTATCCACACCTCGGCCGCGACGGTGGCGGTTCTCTTTGAGCCTGAAGAAGTTGACCTGGCCATTGATCAGAAAGATTTGAAGATCGACGTTTTCCGTGCCTCGGGGCCAGGCGGCCAAAGTGTCAATACCGCCGACTCGGCCATCCGCATCACGCATTTACCCACGGGACTTGTCGTTGTTTGCCAGGATGAACGTTCCCAGCTCAAGAATAAAATGAAGGCCATGCGTGTCCTGCGTGCCCGCATGCAGGATCATATCCAGCAGGAGCGTGCCCGTAAGGAAGCCTCTGCGCGCAAGGCCCAGGTCGGTACGGGCGACCGCAGTGAAAAGATCCGCACGTATAATTTTCCGGATCACCGCGTCACAGACCACCGCATCGGGTTCACGTCGCATCAACTGCCGGGGATCATGGAAGGTGCGCTCGACGAGCTTTTTGACGCCCTCTTGAGGGCCGAAGAGGACGCCCGAGATCAGGCGCGATGACCGACGATGAACTTTTTCTCACCGCTATTCTCGATTGCAGCCGTTCCGATCTCTATCTTCATCCGCGTTCCTTGACGGAGGCTGAGCAGGCCAGGCTGGATCTTTTACGCTTGCGCCGAAAAGCCGGGGAACCGGTACAGTACCTTACGGGCTTTACCGAATTTTACGGGTATCGTTTTGACGTGGGGCCGGGCGTTCTCATTCCGCGTCCCGAGACCGAGGTGCTGGCCGATGAGCTGATCCGGATGCTGAAGGCCTCCTCACGCCAGGATGTCCGTATCCTTGATGTCGGCACCGGATCAGGGTGTCTTGCCGTGACGTTGGCGCGAGAACTGCCGGAATCCCGCGTGACGGCCATCGATGTTTCCCGTGAGGCGCTGGCGTATGCCCGGCGGAATTCCATATTGAATGGGACATCGGACCGGGTGGCATGCATGGAGCGCGACATGTTCTGGTTCCTGGATGAGACCCCGGAGCGTTTTGATGCGGTGGTGTCCAATCCGCCGTATATTCCGGCGAGTGCCCTGGAGAGCCTGCCGGCTGATGTCCGGCATGAACCCGAACTGGCCCTGGATGGCGGCCCGGACGGCCTTCATTTTTACAGGTTCCTCGTGTCGGCAGCCCGCAGGGTGCTTGTGCCCGGCGGCGTTCTTGCCGTCGAATTTGGCGACGGACAGGCAAAAGAGTTGCAAAACCTCTTTGCCATCACCGGGCCTTGGGATAAAATAAATATATATCATGACAACGCCGGGAAGCCCCGTGGCATCACGGCCCGGATAATCCTTTAACCCGTTAACCGTGAACAGGTCCTATGGACAAGATCATCATTGAAGGCGGAAAGCCCCTTAAAGGGGAAGTGAGTATCAGCGGCTCGAAGAATGCGACCCTGCCGATCCTGGCCGCGACACTATTGACCGATGAAACCTGCATCTTGCGCAATGTTCCCAAACTGCTTGATACCCATACCATGATCAAGCTCCTCAAGTCCCTCGGCAAGGATATCGAGTGGGATAAGGACAAGCTCATCATCATGTCCGCCGGGAAGCCCAATCCTGTGGCGGATTACAAACTCGTATCCACGATGCGCGGGTCTATTTGTGTCCTGGGGCCCTTGCTGACCAAGCTCGGCGAAGCCAGGGTGTCCCTTCCGGGTGGCTGCGTCATCGGCGTGCGTCCGGTCGATCTCCATATCAAGGGCGTTGAGGCTTTGGGCGCCAAGGTCGATATCGAAGCGGGTTATATCATTGCCCGGACCAAACGCCTCAAAGGTACCCGCGTGTACCTGGGCGGTGCTTCCGGCCCGTCGGTATTGGGGACTGCCAATATCATGATGGCCGCCACCCTGGCGGAAGGCGAGACCGTCATTGAATGCGCCGCCTGTGAACCTGAGGTCGAGGATTTGGCCAACTTCCTTAATGAAATGGGCGCCCGCATCAAGGGCCAGGGAAGCCCGCGCATCATCATCCAGGGCGTCAGGAAACTGCATGGCGCCGACTACAAGATATCTCCCGACCGCATCGAGGCGGGCACCTTTGTTCTTTTGGCGGCCATGGCCCGCAGTCATTTTGTCATCCGCGATATCGATTATCACCAGCTCATGGCCCTGGAAGATGTCCTGTCCAAGGTCGGCGTCCATGTCGAAGCCGACAAGAATATGGTGCGTGTCAAGCCGGCCAAGGTCATCAAGCCCGTCAGCATTACGACCTATCCGTTTCCGGGCTTCCCCACGGATCTGCAGGCGCAGTACATGGCGCTCATGACCCTGGCGGACGGCGTGAGCGTTATCCGTGACACCGTTTTTCCTGACCGCTTCATGCATATCGCGGAACTCAACCGCATGGGCGCCAGGATCCGCCGTGAAGGCGGCAGTGCTATCATCGAAGGCGGGCATGAACTGTGCGGTGCGCCGGTTATTGCGTCCGATCTTCGCGCTTCGGCCGCGCTTGTCATGGCGGGCCTCGTGGCCCGGGGCAAGACGGAGATCCGCCGCGTCTATCACCTCGATCGCGGGTATGAAAATATCGACAAGAAACTCATGGCCCTGGGGGCGAGCATCAAACGCGAGAAAGAATAGTTTAACTATAGAGGCAGATAACCCGGCCCGTGTGAGTTCCCATGATTCTGATGATCGACAATTACGATTCTTTCACCTATAACATCGTCCAGTATTTCGGTGAACTGCAGGCGCAGGTGAAAGTTTATCGCAATGACGCGATCACCTTGGAAGAAATTGAAAAGCTGGCGCCCCGCCGTATTGTCATATCCCCGGGTCCCAGCAGCCCCGAACACGCGGGCGTCTCGGTCGATGTTATCAGGATGTTCGCCGGGAAGGTGCCCATTTTGGGTGTCTGCCTGGGCCATCAGGCCATCGGGTATGCCTTTGGCGGCAAGATCATCCGCGCCGGCAAACTCATGCACGGAAAAACGTCGCGGATCCGTCATGACGCCAAGGACCTGTTCAAGGGGCTTCCCAATCCGTTTAACGCCACCCGCTACCATTCTTTGGTCATCGAGGAAAAAACGATCCCCGCATGCCTGGAGATCACGGCCCGCTCCGAGGACGACAACGAGATCATGGGCGTGCGTCACCGGACGCTGCCCTTGTGGGGGGTCCAGTTTCATCCCGAGTCGATCCTGACCCGTGAAGGCAAGAAGCTCCTGGCGAATTTCCTCCAGCTGTGAGGATCCCTTATGCGTGAGATCCTTGAAAAGCTTCATCACAAACAAGATTTGACCCCCGTCGAGATGCGCGCGGCCATGGTCGCCATCATGAACGGCCGTGTTCTGGACGCGGATATCCGCGATTTTCTCCTGGGGCTCAATGCCAAAGGGTTCACCGTAGACGAGATCACAGCTGCGGCCGAGGTCATGCGTGAATGTGTGGTCCCTGTTCGGACAGGGTGTCCCCGTGTATTTGATATTGTCGGGACCGGGGGCGACGCACGGCATTCCTTTAATATATCGACCACCGCGGCGTTTGTGATCGCCGCCGCCGGGGTGAAGGTGGCCAAGCACGGCAACCGTTCGGTCTCCAGCCTGTGCGGCAGCGCGGATGTCCTGGAGGCTTTGGGTGTCAATATCAGTATGCCGCATGAACGTCTGGCCGCCTGCCTGGAAGAGGCCGGGATTGTCTTTCTTTTTGCGCCGGGGCATCATCCGGCGATGAAGCATGTGGCGTCCGCACGCAAGGCGCTGGGCGTCAAGACCATCTTCAACATCCTGGGGCCATTGACCAATCCCGCGTTTGCCACGCATCAGATGATGGGGGTTTACAGTTATCCTTTGGTGGCACAGATGGCGCAGGTCTTAAGAAATCTGGGCGCCGCGCGTGTGGTGGTGGTGCATAGTGCCGACGGCCTGGATGAGGTGTCGACGGCTTCAAAAACATTTGTGACCGAGCTTGACGGTGGCAGCCTCCATTCCTATGAGGTCATCCCGGAAACCTTCGGGTTGCCGCGCGCCATGGAGGCGGATTTCAAGGGCGGGGACAAGGATGTGAATGCCCGTATCCTGCGCTCTATCCTGGAGGGCGAGAAAGGCCCTCGACGTGATATTGTGCTCATGAACGCGGCCTTTGGCCTGTATACCGCCGGAGCGGCGGCGTCACCCGCACAGGGGATAATCCTGGCCCGAGCCATGATCGATGGCGGCGCGGCGTTGGGGAAACTGGAACAATTAAAAGAGTTCACCAACCGTGCCTGCTGATTTTCTTAATACCATCCTGGATAAGAAACGCGTGCATAATGCGCGCAAGCAGCCTTTTTTTGATAATATCCGCGCCCATCTGGATGCGGCCGCTTATACGCCTTATGGGTTGTTCCGCAAGGCCATTTCCCGTCCCGGCAAGGTGAATCTTATTGCCGAGATCAAGAAGGCGTCCCCCTCCAAAGGGGTGATCCGCAAGGATTTCGATGTGGGGGCCCTGGCCCGTGCCTATGAAGACAGCGGAGCCGCGGCGATTTCGGTATTGACCGAGGAGGATTACTTTCTTGGCAAGTCCGCTTATCTCAAACAGGTCAGCGAGAAATTCAATACACCGACGTTGATGAAGGATTTTATCATCGACGAAGGGCAGATTTATGAAGCCCGTTTTTGCGGCGCGAGTGCGGCGTTATTGATCGTGGCCGCGCTTTCCGACACGGATCTCAGGCGTTTTTTGTCGGTAGGCCGCAAGCTGGATGTGGATTGCCTGGTGGAAGTCCATGATGAGGATGAGCTTTCCCGCGCGCTGGATAGCGGTGCACAGATCATCGGCATCAACAACCGCAATCTCAGGACATTTACCGTGGACATTGCCGTGAGCGAGCGCATGATCCCGCGCATTCCCTCCGGCAAGATCATTGTTTCGGAAAGCGGCATCAGGTCCCATGCCGAGGTTCTTCGGCTCCAGGCCGCGGGGGTTCATGCGGTGTTGATCGGCGAAACATTTTTGCGTGAACAGGATGTGGCGAAGAAGATCAGGGAAGTGATGTCAGGGGCGTAATATGTGATTTTATGGTGTGTAGGGGCGGGTCTAAGACCCGCCCGTACTTGCGTCGTTGTTATAAAATAATAGGAGCGTATATGATCAGAGTAAAAATTTGCGGCATCACCGATAAAGACGACGCCTTCAAGGCCATCAAGTTCGGTGCGGACGCGCTGGGTTTTGTGTTCACCAAGAAAAGTCCGCGGTATGTATCGCCGTCCCGGGCGCGTAACATTATTTCGATCCTGCCTCCGTTCATCACCACGGTGGGGGTGTTCGTCAACGAGCGTCAGGGCGCGGTCAATGATATCGTTTCTTTTGCCGGGCTGAACGCCGTCCAGCTGCATGGCGACGAGGATCCTCAGTATGTGCGCCGGTTGAAGCGCGGCAATTGCGCGGTGATCAAGGCTTTCCGGGTCAATGCCGCCTTCGATTTTGATATGATCAAAAAGTATGACGTCAACGGGATCCTTTTTGACGCGTATCAGGAAGATGCCTACGGCGGCACAGGCAAGACCTTTAACTGGGAACTTCTCCGGCAGGCGGATATCAAGCGCCCGTATATCCTTTCGGGCGGGCTCAACCAGGAAAATGTCCTCGAGGCTGTCAACCTCCTCAAGCCTTATGCCGTGGATGTTTCCAGCGGTGTCGAGGCCGAGCCGGGGAAGAAGGACCACCGCAAGATGATGTCTTTCATCCAGAACGCGAAGATCGTGGTGTAACGCCCCCTTGTCCCTTGTTTTTTAAAAGTTGTGTGTGTTATATTTCATCTAGCCGATAAAGGTAAACCCGGGGAAACCCGGGGACACAAAGCGACAGACCTAATTTACTCCATCCTTGTAAGCCCGTTAGCCCTGTGTGGCGGTTTGGGCTTCCCTTTTTAGGGGGTGTTCGGGTGGCTCGTAAGACGGTGGCTGCGTTGCCAAAGCGCGAGGGATTTTTCCCGCTTTTATCGGCCTGTTATCATCCTCATCTTTCCTGTTTGTCGGGGCCCAGCCGTATCGGGCCCCTTTTTTGTATGTTTTTCTTGCTGTTGGCATTCCCGTCTTGCTGTGATATAATCCCCACCTTATGAAGCAAATGTTCCGTGTTTATCAGGATATTGATTTTGACGACGTGAAGGCCCATCTTCTGGAGTACGGGGTCCTGTCGGGGATTTGCGCCAAATGCAAGGCCATGGAGATCAAGTTGAACGACCATGCCTGCCCCAAGTGCGGCACCACTTTCAAGTATGTGGCGTTTCAGAATGTCCGGGAACATCTTCCCAAGATGATCAAGCTTCACGCCGAGCGCCCTGGCATGGTTTTTGTGGACCACCAGGATTTCAAGCGCATTGAAGGCGAGATGAGGGCCAGGAGCATTTTAGGTTAACCTTCGCACAGGCCCCGCCTTGAGGGGCTGCCACTTTTATGATCAACAAAGACCGTCTTGTCCGTCTTACGCAAAAAGTTCTTTCGATTGATTCGCAGAATCCTCCCGGCAACGAGGTTGAGATCGCGGACCTTGTCGTTAAGGATATGAAATCGCTGGGGCTTGGGGTCGAGGTTGTGACCTACAAGCTCGACAGGCCCAATGTTATTGCGACACTCAAAGGGTCTTTACCACGTGCGAAGGCCGCGAAAGAGGCGCTCCTCATTACCCCGCATACGGATGTTGTGCCCATCGGCACCGGCTGGAAGCATGACCCTTTGGGCAAGGATGTTGTTGGCGGGAAGATCTATGGCCGCGGGGCCTCGGACGATAAAGGTAATCTTGCCTGCGCCATGGAAGCGATCCGTTCTCTCGTGGAGGATGGGTTTCATCCGCGCAAGGACATCATCCTCGCGGCGACCGCGGACGAGGAGACCGGCAGTCACCAGGGGATCAAGCCGTTGCTGGACAAAGGGGTGCTCAAACCACGCCTGGCGCTGGTGCTCGATTCCGTCGATTTCGATACGGTCATCGCGCAAAAAGGGCTTTTCCATTCCAGGATCCAGGTATTTGGCAGGAAGGCGCACGGCGCCACCAACTGGATGGGGGTCAACGCGATCGAACAGGCCGCCGAGATCATCCGACGCCTGAAAACCCATGCGTTCAAATTTAAAAAGCACGATCTCTTGAATCATCCGACCGTCAATATCGGAACGATCAAGGGCGGGGACAAGGTCAATATGGTCGCGGATTTTTGCGAGTTCGCGGTCGATATCCGTTATATGCCGGGCATGGATCCCAGGAAAGTCATCGGCCAGGTCAAGGCCATCGCCCGTTCGGTCACCCCCAAATATAAAATGCTGATCGATGATCTCCAGCTGCCCTACGAGGTCAGTGCCCATGATCCCTTTGTACTGGCGTTCCTGAAGGCCGCGCGTGCCAAGGGGCAGAAAGCCGTGCTCAAAGGATCCGCCGGCGCCACCGTGATTTCTTTTTTCCAGCATCATGGCATCAATGCCTTTGCCACAGGCTTCGGCAAGGCCGGGACGCTGCACGCCAATGACGAGTACGCCGAGGTCAAGACCTTGTATAACGGCACGCGCGTCCTTGCGCAATTCATCAGGGATTATGACACGATGTAGGTTCGCGGCCATCCTGGCCGGCATGATGTTCCTTGTGCCGTTGGCCTCCTCGGCCATGGCCCGCCCGGCGCCCTTTAAGCCTGGGGAGACCATCCGTTACGCCATCAAACAGTCTGGCGTCAAAGTCGGCGAGGCGTCCCTTGTTTTTCAAGGTCCTGCGGATGCCGGCGGCAAAAAGTCCGTGCTCATTGTTTTCACATCCAAAGGGTTTAATTTTCTCGATGAGGAACGTATTTTCCTTGATCCCGATACATTTTTGCCGCGGATGGTGGTGCGTAACCTGAATATTTTCGGACGGCAGGAGAATATCACGGAAGAATACGATCCCGCCGCGGGGGGTATCAGGATCACGAAGACAGCCCAGGGCAAGACCACGGTGGATGTCCTGGCGAAGCCGGGTGTTATTGACAATATTTACGGCTTCATTTATCGTTATCGCAGGCAGGGAGAGTTCAACAAGGGCGAAACGTTCGCCATGCGCCTGCCTACGCTTGATGTCACGATGCAGGATGTGGGGGATATGTCTTTTAATGCCGCGGGAAAGACATATACCGCCGCGCTGATGCGCAGTGTCCCGGCGAAGTATTCTGTCTGGATGGATAAAAGCGATCAACGGCTTCCTTTACGCATCGCGGGTGCGGTGGGGATTGCCAACACGGTCATGATCATGACCGGATATGAACCATGAGGCTTGTATGAGTTTTCCCGACAAGAACGGACATTACGGGTCATTCGGCGGCAGGTTTGTTCCTGAAACGCTCATGGCCCTTCTGATGGACCTGGAGCAGGAGTTCAAGAAGGCCCAGCGTGATCCTGCCTTCAGGAAAGAGTTCGCTTATTATCTCCGGGAATATGCCGGGCGTCCGACCATGCTTTATCCGGCGCAACGTTTGAGCCGTCAGCTTAAAACG